>OAVC01000709.1_pt1 | contig 15438 bp, 9 predicted proteins | sample 1495261 | NCBI WGS metagenome assembly OAVC01 (sample SAMEA2580074, study PRJEB22360) | human gut metagenome | biome: human gut; feature: human-associated habitat; material: faeces | place: Denmark | collected 2008/2010
AGTTTGAGTAATTATAAATTTAATATATTTGCATCTATTAGTGTGTCGAATACAATGTCCTGTTAGAACTACGTCCTTTGATTGAGGATCATTATGCTTTCTATACCTTAAATTAAAAGGAAACGTTTTTATAGGCCAATGTGGTTATACTTGAATGTATCATTTAAATCTATTGATTATGAAAAGGTTCTTTTGGGTTCTTTTTGTGATGTCCTTATGGGAACATTTGCTGATGGCGCAGGAAAAGGCTGTGTCAGGTATCGTAGTTTCTACCGAAGACGGCTTGCCGATGATCGGGGTGGCTGTCGTAGACAAGCAGACGATGAATGGCGTAACCACCAACGAAAAAGGAGAGTTTTCGATGACCGTTTCTCCTCGTACGAAAACACTGCATCTCTCTTACTTGGGATATAAGACAAAGGAAGTCACCATTTCCGGCCGTAGCATGAAGATCGAAATGGAGCCGGACATGGTAGCTATCGACGAGGTGATGGTTGTTGCTTATGGTACAGGAAAGAAGTCGACCTTTACAGGATCGGCCAGCGTGGTCAAGAAAGAATCGCTGGAGAAGATCAAAGCATCCAATGTAACCCAGGCTTTGCAAGGGCAAAGCAGCGGTGTGCAGGTGTTGAACAATTCCGGTGAGCCGGGCGAAGATGCGACGATCATGATCCGTGGTATCGGTTCCATGAACGCATCCAGTTCTCCGCTTTATGTGGTCGACGGAACGGCTTATGACGGATACCTGAATGCTATCAACCCGAACGACATCGAGTCCATGACTATTCTGAAAGATGCCTCGGCCACCGCTTTGTACGGCTCTCGCGCAGCCAATGGGGTCGTGATGATCACAACGCGTAAGGGCGCAAGCGAGAAAGGGCAGATCAATTTCCGTTCAACTTGGGGATTCTCCAGTTTGGCTGTAGGGTTGCCGGATCAACTGTCACCAGACCAACTATCGCAATTGACTTGGCGTGCTTTGTATAATGGCTATCTGGATTCAGGTTATCGGGACGAAGATTCCCGTTCCTATGCGTCTTATTATGTGATGGGTGAGTTCGGTAATAACCCTTATAACATTGATATGCCGGTCGGGACAGATGGGAAGATGGATCCCGATGCCAAGTTGAATTATTGGGGAGATTGGAGAAACGCTTTGTTGAAATCCCGTCTGCGTCAGGAATATACGATAGACTTCAGTGGTAAGAATAAAAAAGCCGACTACTTTATATCGGCCGGTTACCTGAACGATAAAGGTGTATTTTCTATCCAGCGTTTCGAACGCTATTCAACACGGGCAAACTTGAACTATAATGTAAACAAATGGTTGAAGGTCGGAACCAACATCAGTTTGTCTCATAGCGTGCGCGAAGGGTCTGCCAGTGATCAGACTGTATGGCTTTTGCGTACGATGCCGACAGTGTATCCTATTTATGAATGGGACAGTGCGACGAATGCCTACAGATTGGACAAGAACGGCAATCGTATTTTTGACTACGGAAACTACCGTACATCCTGGAGTGGGACTAACCCGTTGGCTGATGATACCTATAACAAGTCTCCTTGGACACATGACGATGTTTCCAATCGTACCTATTTTGAAATAACATTCATCCCAGGATTGAAGTGGCGTACCAATTTCAGCGTGGATTTTTATCAGTATAATTATGATGGCTATGTAAACAGCGAATATGGCTTTGCTGCCGGTTATAAAGGTTCAGCCTATAAGGAAAGCGACCGGAATCTTTCTTATACGATCAACAACCTGTTGACTTATGAGAAATCTTTCGGGGATCATTCTTTGTCTGTTTTATTGGGACAGGAAGCCTATGCTTTGGAATATAAGTTGTTATCTGCTGAAAAGCAGGGATTTCCTTTTCCTGGTGTTACGGAGATCGGTTCGGCAGCCGTGATGAGCAGCATGAATTCTTACACCGACAAATACCGTCTGTTAAGCTGGTTGAGCCGTGTCGAATATGATTATAAAGGCCGTTATTACATTTCCGGCAGCTTCCGTACGGACGGCTCTTCCCGTTTTCATCCCGATAATCGTTGGGGGCAATTCTGGTCTTTAGGTGGTTCATGGAGAATATCCAATGAAGAATTTATGAAACCTTATAGTTCCTGGTTGGATAATTTGAAACTGAAAGCCAGCTATGGTGCTGTCGGTAATGATAACTTGGGGACTTATTATGCTTATCAAGGTTTGTATGCGACAGGCATGAACAACTACCGGGATCCAGGTGTTATGGTCAGCCGTTTGTCAAACAAGGATTTGAAATGGGAGACGAATTTGCAGTTCAATGTCGGTTTGGATTTTGCCGTGTTCAATAAGCTGAGCGGTAGTGTCGAGTGGTTCAGCCGTAAGTCTAAAGACCTGTTGTTTACATTGCCGATGGCTCCGTCTACCGGCATGAGCGGTATTGACCGTAATATCGGTGACGTTAAGAACCAGGGTGTCGAATTCTCTTTGAATTATGCTGCCATATCCAATAAAGATTTTAAATGGACCATCGATTTGAACGGGACATCTTATAAGAACCGTATAACCAAGTTGCCGCAGGCCGAAGTCAATGCCGGTGTCTTCAAATGGCGTGAAGGTGAATCCCGCTATAATTTCTGGGGAATCGAGTATGCAGGTGTGAACCCTGAAACCGGAAACGACCAATATTGGAAAACGATTTACGAAACAAACGACAAAGGAGAAAAAGTCGTGAAGGAACGGGTAAAGACCGAAAATTATAATGAGGTGACAAGCGACAGCCAGCAGAAATATCTGGGCGATGCCATTCCAAAATTGTTCGGGGGCTTTACCAATAACTTCTCATATAAAGGCATCGACCTTTCTTTCATGATCTATTACAGTATCGGCGGCAAGCTGTATGACAGCGACTATGCGCAATCCATGTATTACCGGAGAGGCTATAGCATGCACCCGGATATGTTGGATTCTTGGACTCCTGAAAATCCGAATGCCGAGTTCCCTCGCTTGACCACCTACTATAATTATGCGAATTATATGAGTTCCTATACTTCCAAATTTATTTTCAACAACTCTTTTGCGAGGTTGAGGAATATGACGTTGGGATACACGTTGCCTAAAAATTTCACGAAGAAGTTTCAGGTCAATTCATTACGCTTGTTCGTCCAGGGGGATAACTTGGTTACGATTGGTAGTGCAGCCCGTCGTGGTACGGACCCGGAACAAAGCATATCCGGAACGACCGCCAACCGGTTCCCGGTGACGAAGTCCGTTTCATTCGGTCTGCAACTTAATTTGTAAGAAGTCTAATTAAATAAATGATGAAGAATATGAAATCAAAGAACTATATATTGTCGGTTTTGGCTATAGGTCTCATGACGGGAAGTATGGTTTCCTGTAGTGATTTTTTGGATACGAAACCATCGACATCTGTCGATGATACGGATGTCTTTCAAACAACTTCCGGCGCACAGTCTGCTTTGAATGGTTGTTACTATCAAATGCGTGCCTATGGTAGCGGGGGAGCTAACCGGGGTGACGACTACGGTATACCTTCTATCCAGATGATTTCGGACATGTGCGGTGAAGATGTGATGAATAATGGTAGTGGATGGTATTTATATAACTATAATTATTGGGGAGAAACTCAAGCTAATATATTCCGTACAGATCAGTTGTGGACCTTCCATTACCGGTTGGTCAATAACTTGAATTCCGTAATCACTTATGTCGATGATTCGGAAGGCGAAGATATGGATAAGCAATATATCAAAGGGCAGGCTTTGGCTTTGCGCGGATGGGCCTATTTCGATTTGGCCCGCTTGTATCAGCAGACTTATGCTATCGCAAAGGACATGCCGGGAGTTCCTATTTATACGGAACCGACTGTAGACGGTACACAAGGTAAACCGCGTGGAACGTTGGAAGAAACCTATCAGCAGATCTTGTCAGACCTGACGACTGCCGAATCGATGTTGGAGGGCTTTGTTCGTAGTTCCAGCTATCCGAACGTGTTTGACCAAACGGTTGTACAAGGTGTTTTGTCTCAAGTCTATCAAGTAATGAATAACTGGGCGAAATCGGAAGAATATGCTAAAAAGGTGCTGGCGGTTTATCCTTTGACGACTGCAGAAGAGTATGCAAATGGATTTAATGACCATCTTACCAAATCTTGGATTTGGGGAATTAAACAGACGGAAGAGCAGAATATGGGCGACTATTCTCCTTTTGCTATGTGGTACAACGGTGATCGTAAATGTTGGACTTTTGCAGGCTTTATCCTCTCTGATCAGTTTGTGGATTTGTTTGACGAAGATGATATTCGCTTCAAACAGTTCGAGAATTGGTCTACGGGTTCTGGCCAGACGAAAAAAGAATTCTGGATTTCTCATAAGTTCAGGGATAATGAGGACTGCCGCGGATCGATGGTTGTCATGCGTTCCGACGAAATGTTGCTGAATGCGGCGGAAGCTTGTGCGCACCAGGGAAAAGATACGGAAGCGAAAGCGCTGTTGTGGCAGCTTCAGGACTTGCGTAATGCCAAGCGTACGGAAGCAAGTGGCGATGAACTGATCGAAGCTATTTTAAAAGAAAGAAGAAAAGAACTCTATGGAGAAGGTTTTTCTTTGTTTGATATGCTTCGGACGCAGAAGGGCCTGGAACGAACCGGTAACCATATGGACTGGGGAGGCTTGATCACGTTGCCCGCCAAATCATGGCGTTTCATCTTCCAGTTGCCGGGAGCCGAAATGAAGAACAACAAATCTTTAGTCGATGAAATCTGGCCGGCCGGTGACCAGAATCCGTTTGACGGGGTCTATGAACCGTGAGATTTTTGGCGGTGTGTCGGAGCTACCTCCTTCTTGGTCAAAGCGATGACATACATAGTCGATGATTAAAGGAGGATTTGTATTCCCATGATCACCGGCCTGCATTTGCAGGAACGCAGGCCGCCGTTTATAGGAACGCAGGCTGGTGATTGCAGGAACGTCGGGAGACATTCCTTACGGGATTTGACACAATTGGCACATTTGACATCGGTTTGCTAAACTATATATAGGTAATAATATATATTCAGGTATATATATACCTACATAGGTATATTAAATAATTAATTATTTATCTCGCGTATATATATTTCTACAACCCCATGTCAAATGTGCCAAATGTGTCATCGTTTCCCTTTCTCCATGTCTTCCCGGCTTTTGCTCTGTGTCACGAGATAAACACCTGTGAAGACCAAGACAGCCGACAGGACTTTCTGCCAGGAAAGGGTGTCCTGGCCGATCATGACGGCAATGAACGAGGCGACGATCGGCTGCACGTAGTTGTACATGCTGACTGTTGTCGGGCGGATTCTCTTCAACGACATCGGGATGAGCAGGTAGGGGAGGAACGTCGCCCCGAAGAGGACGTAGAAGATCGCGCCCAGTTCCGTGAAGTCCCAAACCTCCCGGTGGAAAGCGGGAGCGTCGAGCACATGCCGGAAGGTGAAGGGGACCAGCGTCAGTGTCGTGAAGAGGAACATCCATTTCATCATCGTGACCGATGAATAGCGCAGGGAGAGCGGTTTTGACAGAACCAGGTAGATGGCATACATCAACCCGCTGACGATCATCATCATGTCACCGTCGAGGCTGCTGATGCTGTCGATGGCATGCGTGGAGCTGAAGACAAGCAGCAGGCCGCCGCTGACCCCCATGAACACACCGAACGACTTCTTCCGGGTGATCGGCTCCTTCAGTATGACGGCGGCCAGCAGCAGGACGAAGATCGGCACGGCGGTGGCGATGATGGAGGCGTCGACTGGAGAAGAACGGTTCAGCCCGACGATGAACAATCCCTGATTGATCCCCACTCCGCAAAGGGCGCATACAAAAAGCATCCCCAAGTCTTTCAACGGCACTTTCTCTTTTACCGTGAAGAGAGACACGATCCAGAACATCACACAGGCGAAAGCCATGCGCATGATCGTAAGACCTTCGGGGGGAACGTGTGCCGGCAGCAGATATTTGGATATCGGCATGTTGACGGCAAACAGGATATTGGTTATCAATATCAGGATGTGACCTTTCAGTTTCTCGCTGTTCATGACAAGTGTTCTTATTTATAACGCTCTTTTTCCTTGATAAACCCGTTGCGGAACGCGTAAAGGAGTTTTTCGAGATCATGGATCTGTTGTTGCAGGTCCGCCCCCTTGTCTGTGTCCTTGACCATCTGGCGGTGGGAGTTCAGTTCGACGACGATGGTGGTCGAACGGATGTCTTTGCCCTCCTTGATGGCCTGGTCGGTCGACAGGAACGGTTCGTGCTGTACAAGCTGGAAGCCGCGCGAATGGTAGACCAGGGTATAACCTGCAATGCCTGTCTCCGGGTGGTAGGCTTTGGAGAAGCCGCCGTCGATGACAAGCAGTTTCCCGTTTGCCTTGATCGGGTTCTCGCCTTTGATGGAGCGTACGGGGACATGTCCGTTGATGATGTGGCGGTGCCGGCCGGTGACGCCGAACTCGTCCAGCAGCATGTCGCAGACCGATTCTTCTTCCCGGAGGGAATAGTAGGCGCCTTTTTCCTCCTTCTGCACCGATTTGTCGTCGATGAAGCAGCGTTCGAAAGTCGCCATCCGGCTCTTGTCGAAGAGAGGGGAGTCTTTGCCTTCCCAAAGATACCAGATGTAATCCATCGCGAAGTCCTTCTCCGGGCTGTCGTCGGCATCGAAATAGGCGGTGCGCACCAACTGGTCCACTTTATCCAGCAGGGCTTTGCCCTTATATTCCGTTCCTTCGATACGGATCGCCTTGAGCGTGCCGTCCGGGTTCATCGGGACGGAGGCGTGGAAGAGCAGGTTGGAGTTGCAGACCTGGTACATGCTGCCGTGCGTGAACAGACAGCGCATGTGCTTTTTCAGTTTCTCGCTACATTCGAACGAGTGCTTGATGCGCCGCATCAGTTCTTCTTCTTCGATCGAAAGGGCATAGGGGTCCTTGGCATTGAGAGTCGGCCAGTTCTTGTCTTTCAACTCGTATTCCTTTCCTTCGATACGGATCGTCCCGCGGTGGAGGTCGATATGGTGGAGCAACAGGCGGTCGTCCATCCCGAATTCCGGACGGCGGCGGATGATCTCGCCTTCCAGCTTGAACTGTATGATCGTGATCGCCTTGTGCATGCGGGCGATCAGTTGGGTTGTCTTTTCATCGAAGGTCGCATCCGACGCGTTCGTACGCGGGATGAACAGTTCGCAGGGGTCGTCTCCATAGACTTCCATGGCGAATGTCGCCAAGGGCAGGAGGTTGATGCCATAGCCGTCCTCAAGGGTTGCCAGGTTGCCGTAGCGCATGCACATGCGGATCACGTTGGCGATGCTCCCCGCGTTGCCGGCGGCGGCCCCCATCCAGAGGATGTCGTGGTTGCCCCACTGGATGTCGAAGTTATGGTAGTTGCAAAGCGTGTCCATGATGATGTGGGCGCCCGGCCCGCGGTCGTAGATGTCGCCGATGATGTGCAGCAGGTCGATCGTCAGGCGTTGGATCAGGTTGCACATGGCGATGATGAAGTCATTGGCCCGGCCGGTCGAGATGATCGTGTTGATGATCTGGTCCACATAGGCGGACTTGTTCGGCTCGTCGCTTGACTCGTGGAGCAGTTCCTGGATGATGTAGGAGAACTCCTTCGGCAGGGCCTTGCGCACTTTCGAGCGCGTGTATTTGGACGAGACGTTCCGGCAGACGCGTACCAGTTGGTTCAGCGTGATCAGATACCAGTCGTCCAGGTCTTTTTCGCGTTGCCGGATCAGTTCCAGTTTTTGTTCCGGATAGTAGATCAGCGTGCAAAGCTCCTTCTTCTCGAAGTCGCGCAGCGTGTTGCTGAATATCTCGTTCACTTTGCGCTTGATCGCACCGGAGGCATTTTTCAGCACATGGTTGAAAGCCTGGTGCTCGCCGTGGATGTCGGACAGGAAATGCTCCGTCCCTTTCGGCAGGTTCAGGATGGCCTCCAGGTTGATGATTTCCGTGCTGGCGTCTGCCACCGTCGGAAAGCTGCGTGCCAGCAGCGTTAGGTAGCGCAGGTCGTTTAATACGTGTTCTGCTGTTATATCTTTAGTCATACCCTATTTTTTTATTGTCAATCGATTGAAACGTCTCCAAAGTAACAGTCCGAGCGTGGTCAGGCTGATCGGGAAGCCGCACCAGATGCCGATGGCTCCCCAACCAAAAGTGACCCCGCACAGGTAACCGATGGGAAGTGCCAGTCCGAAGTGGCAGAAGAAAGCCATATAAGCCATGTATTTGACATCCGAGATGCCTCGCAGAGCGTTGGCGAAAAGGATTTGCAGCCCGTCGCCTGCCTGATACAGGATCACTGACCAGGCGAGCAGGGCGACCAGTTCGACCACCTCTTTTTCCGGAGTGATGATATATCCCATGATGTTGCGGAAAATCCCGATCTGGAGAACAACGATGGCTGCCGTCCCCATGACCAGATGCAGGCCGGCAAAAGATGCGTGCCGTATGGCAGGCCAGTCGTTCCGGCCCCGGAAGTTGCTTACCCGTATGGTAACCGCCGCCGCTATGCCGTAATAGACCATGAAGCCGAGCGTGGTGATCACGCCTGCCACTTGGTGGGCGGCGAGCGCCGTGCTTCCCAGCCACCCCATCATGATGACACTCAGACTAAACGAGCCTGTCTCGACTCCCATCTGGAAGCCGACCGGCAGGCCGAGGCGGACCAGGTTGCCTATGTTCGCCCGGTTGACTGTCCCTTTCTTGAACCCTTCCCTGTAAAGTTTGTAACGGGAATGCTTGGCAAACAGGACGCAGAATATCCCGAATGTCAGGATACGGCTGGCGAGTGTCGAGATACCGGCTCCGGTAAGCCCAAGTTCAGGACATCCGAAGTTGCCGTATATCAGCAAGTAGTTCCCGATGATGTTGAGCACGTTGGCTCCTAACATGACGCACATCGGGGTGACCGTGTCTGTCGTGCCGTCGCTGAACTGCTTGAACGAGTTGAACAGCATGGCGAAAATGACCGAGAAGAGTTGCAGGATATAGTAAGGCACGATATAGGGCATCAACTCTTCCGGCTGCTTCAGGATATGGATGTTCAGAAGCAGTGTCAACATGCAGAGGCTGAGTAACAATCCCACGATGAGGTTGATACAAAGGCTGTTTTTCAGTGTCTCGCCTGCCTTTGCATATTCTTTCTGCGCAAAATACCCTCCGATGATGGGAGTCAGTCCATAGGAAAATCCCATCCCTGCGATGAACACGAGGTTGAAGAAGTTGTTGACAAACGAGGCGGCAGCCAGCTCGGCCGTACTGTGATGCCCGACCATGATGTTGTCGGCAAAGCCTACAACAATAATGCCCAGCTGTCCCAACATGATCGGGACACCCAGGCGTATCGTTTCTTTGTAATGTTCCTTGTAAACCGAAAGTTGCATCATTCCAAAACCTCTACCGACTTAATTACTACATTTTCCGTCGGGCGGTCTTGCTTATTTGTCTTTACTTGTTGGATCGCGTCTACTACGTCCAGTCCTTCCACCACTTCGCCGTAGACGGTGTACTGGTTGTCAAGGAAGGGCACGCCGCCGATCGTCTTGTAGGTCTCGCGCAGTTCGGAAGGCATCTTCGTCTCGTCTTTACGCTTTTCGGCCTCCAGTTCGGTCTTGCCGATCAGGGTGTCGCGGAGCACGGCGAGCTCTTCTTTATTGCCGCTGCGGTAGAGTTCCATGATCTTGGACTTGTTCTCTGTCTGGAGGCGGTTGAAGATGGCCTGTTTCAGGCGTCCTTCCATCTGCTTTTCCATCTGGCCGAGTTCGGCTTCCGAATATTTCTTGCCTGTGACGATATAGAACTGTGAGGCTGACGATGCTTTTTCCGGGTTCACTTCGTCTCCGGTGCGGGCGGCGCACAAGGCTCCCTTTTTATGGAAATATTGGGGATAGTTGAACTCTGCCGGAATGGTATAGCCCAAGTCGCCGGCTCCTAACTGCTTGTTCATCGGGGCGTCTTTGGAAGTGACATCGCCACCTTGTACCATAAAGTCTTTGATGACGCGGTGGAACAGCAGGCCGTCGTATTGTCCGGCTTTTGCCAGCTTGATGAAATTGTCGCGGTGCTGAGGTGTATCGTTGTATAATTTGAATTTTATCTTTCCGAGTGTGGTGTCCATCACCACTAATGTTTCTTTTGTTTCCATTCTTTGTTGTTTATTTGTTGACTATCTTCATTGACTTGATTTTGATGTTCTTGACAGGACGGTCGTCTGCGTTCGTTTCGGTGAACTGGATCTTGTCGACTGCTTTCATGCCGCTTACGACTTCGCCGAAAATCGTGTATTTACCGTCCAGGTGGGGCGTGCCTCCTTCCAGCATATAGGCTTGGCGTTGTTCGGGGGTGAAGGTGATGCCTTGTTCCTTCTCCATCTTGTCTAGCTCCATTTCCGTAAAGAACTTGCCGGTTACGATATAGAACTGGGTGGCCGACGAGGCGCGTTCGGGGTTCTCTTCGTCGCCTGTACGGGCGGCGGCGAACATGCCGCGTTTATGGAAATACTTCGGGTAGACGATCTCTGCCGGAATGGTGTAGTCCAGATCTCCGTCACCTAAGTGCTGTTCCATCGGGGCGTCTTTGGAATTAATGTCGCCTGCCTGTACCATGAATTGTTTGATGACACGGTGGAACAACAGTCCGTCATAGCGATGTTCCTTCACATTTTTGATAAAATTATCACGATGTTGGGGCGTGTCGTTAAAAAGTTTCACTTTGATCTTTCCCATATCGGTGTCGATCAGTACCAGCGTTTCAACCTCTTGCGCTTGCAAATGGACGGATATCAGAGCCGAGAGGGCCACTAAACATATAGCAAACAGCTTTTTCATCTTCATCTTATTTTTGTATTATGGCAACAAAAATAGTGATATTTACTCGTTAAAGCAATCATTTGACACAACCTTTTCCGTTGGCATCTGTTCAAGTTGGTAATTCATCTAAACAAAAAGCATATTTATGAAAACATTGTTGAAAAGCGCAGTTCTACTGCTCGGAATGGGATTGCTTTCTACCCATTCCCAGGCTCAGAAAGTGGTGGTTGAGGATAAAGAACCGAATTCCGTCATGTTCGTCACGATCGATAAGGCGGGCAATGAGATTATCCGGATCATGAATGCGTCACAGAGTCCCCGTTTCCACGAACCGAAAGCGCCCCGTTTCCTGCTGACAGACCGGAAAGGCAAGTTTGCTCTCGGTATCGGAGGATATGTGAAACTGGCAGCCGAATATGATTTTGGCGGTATTTCCGATAATATCGACTTTTACCCGGCATTGATTCCCGGCAGAGGACAGTCGTATGTACGGAACCAGTTCCAGATGGACGCCACTACGAGCACGATCTTCCTGAAGCTGGTCGGGCATACGGATCTCTTGGGCGATTTCGTGGTGTATACGGCCGGTAACTTCCGCGGTGGAAGCGGCAAGATATTCGAGTTGAGGAATGCTTATGTGTCGGCACGAGGCTTTACGGCGGGTTACGATTATGGTTCGTTCATGGACTTGGGCAATGTGCCTGCCACGATCGACTTTGCCGGTCCTAACGGGATGTCGATCTATCATGCCACACAGATCCGTTACGAACATGCGTTTGCCAAAGGCTTGAAAGCCGGTATCGGTGTGGAAATGCCGGTTGTGGACGGGCTGACAAACGAGTATGTCAGTATTGCCAAGCAGCGGATGCCGAACTTCCCGGTCTACGTGCAGTATGGCTGGAACCCTAAAAGCCATTTCCGGGCTGCGGCTATTATCAGGAGCATGACCTACGATGATTTGACGGCCCGCAAAGCGGAATCGGAGATCGGATGGGGTGTTCTGGCTTCTGCCACTTTTAACCTGACGAATCGTTTGCAGGTCTATGGACAGGGTGTGTATGGCAAAGGTATCGGGCAGTTCCTGAACGACATGAGCATGTTGAATGTCGATGTGGTCCCGAATCCTGAAAAAGAAGGGAAGATGCAGGTGCTCCCGATGATGGGCTGGTTTGCCGGCATGCAGTATAATTTCTCTCCGAAAGTGTTTATCACCAGTACATACGGGCAGTCACGCTTGTATAGCCATGATGGTTATCCTGTTACTGCTTCCGACCAGTACCGCTACGGACAATACCTGAACGCCACGCTTTTCTGGAACATCACGTCCGACCTGCAGGCCGGAGCCGAATATCTGCGCGGCTGGCGTACGGATTTCAACGGTGACACACGTCATGCGAACCGGGTGAATCTGGCGGTACAGTATAGTTTCTAAGAAGATTAGAGCCTTTAAATGATGATTTATCTGTTACTTTTGGCTTGATCCAAAAGTAACCAAAAGATCAAGGCTTAAGCTGGCTCGCTACTCCGTTCCCTTCGTTCGCTGTCGCGTCTGAAACTCGCTTCGTTCAAACAGCAGACGCTCCGGACGCTCACTCCAGTCTCTGCGCTTAACGCTCACCTGCTTAGGCCGGATATAGAGCCTGACGGCTCTTTGAGGATGGCCGATACCGACACCTATATAACAGATGGTATCGGCCATCCCAAGAGAAAGCGGAGCTTTCTTGGAAAGGCCTAAGCGGACGGTTGTCAAGCGGAGGGTAAAGGTGGAGCGGCCGGAGCCTGCGCTGTTTGAGCGAGGCGAGTTTCGCAGGCGACAGCGGAACCTTTGCCCGGAGTAGACCGGACGGTTAAGCCTTGACTTTTTGGTTACTTTTGGGTCAAGCCAAAAGTAACAGTTATTATCATAGTGAACAATAAAATCCCCACAGTGAAACAGAGAGCACTGTGGGGATTCTTATTTATTGGATCTGATCTTGTTCGCTTAGAACAATTTAGCAGGATATTCGCCTGCGTCGATCAATGCCTGGATCTTATCTACCACTTCCTGACGGTCTTCCGGATAGGTGACACCGAACCATTTGCTGGCGGTATCCAGTACTTCGACCGTAGCCGTCTTGTCATTGATCAATTTATCAACCATCAGCGGAATGAAGAATTCGCTCTTCAGGTTTTCCATGTTCTTCGGATCGCTCAGGAAAGTCTTGAAGAATTCCTGGCTGTAAGCGAAGTAATCAGGAGTGAAGCCCCAGAAGTTCATGCTTACCGGAGTCGTGTCGGGGGTAGCTGTCCATTCGCCGTTGTCGTCGATGTATTTCACTTCTCCGTCGATACGCTGGATTTTAGTACGTTCGACAACCGAAGTCAACAACTTGTTTGCATCTGTACTACAGATACCGCGTGATACCGTACCGCTTTCGCTCAATGTGTTGCCTACGCGGAAACCTACCATCGAATATACGTTCTTGGAACCTTCAGGCAGGGCAGCCAGGAATTTACCCATTGTCTGGAAAGAGTCGCGTCCGTAGAAGTCATCGCAGTTGATAACGGCAAACGGTTCTTTGATCACGTCAGCTCCCATCATGACGGCATGGTTCGTGCCCCACGGTTTTGTACGTTCTGCCGGGCAGGTGAATCCTTCGGGCAGGTTGTCCAATGCCTGGAATACCAGTTCGCAAGGGATGTGACTTTCATATTTGGAGAGGATTTTGTCGCGAAAATCCTGTTCGAAATCTTTGCGGATAACGAAAACGAGTTTGCCGAAACCGGCGCGAATGGCATCGTAGATGGAATAATCCATGATTGTTTCACCATTAGGACCCAGTCCGTCCAATTGTTTCAAGCCTCCATAACGGCTTCCCATTCCGGCAGCCAATAAGAATAATGTAGGTTTCATAATCTTCTAAGTTTATATAGTGTTTTTGTTTTCTTCGGGCAAAAGTAGGAAATAAATATGATTTATGATTTATGATTTATGATTTATTCGTTTGCTCCTGACTTGATACCATAGACAACACCATGTTCAATCATAAATCAAAAATCATAAATCATAGCATCATTTCACTTCCAGTACGACGATAGACTTGGCGGGCAGGTCGATTTTGAGCTGTCCCTTTTCGATTTTCGCACCGTCGAAGGTTGCCGGTTTTACGACATCCGGTTTCTCGAAGGTGTTATGGTCATTGATGGAGGCGGAGGTCAGGATACGTCCTTTCACGCTGCCGATCTTTTGTCCTTGCAGGTCGAGGGTGATGCTTTGCACGTTATCGACATCTACATTGGCCAAAGAGATGTGGATACGTCCGTTCTTGTCTTTGGAGGCGGAAGCGCTTACCATCGGTACTTCTCGGCCTCCGCGCACTTTGGCCTTGTCGCAGATCAAGTCCATCGGCAGGAAAGTGGCGTCCTGGTGCACGTTATACATCTGGAAAACATAATAAGTCGGCGTGAGCAACATCTTCGGGCCGTTCGTCAGGATCATGGATTGGAGCACGTTGACGATCTGGGCGATGTTGGTCATCCGGACGCGGTCGGTATATTTATGGAATACGTTCAAAGTGAGGGCTGCCACGAAAGCATCGCGCATGGTGTTCTGCTGGTACAGGTGGCCGTTGATCGTGCCCGGCTCTTCGTCCCACCAGGTTCCCCACTCGTCTACCATCAGGCCGATTTTCTTCTGCGGGTCGTATTTGTCCATGATCTGGATATGCTTCCTGACGACATCTTCTATTTCGAGACATTTGCCCATCGTCCAGTAATAGTCGTCCTTGTTGAAATTCGTAGCCGATCCTTTGCTTCCGTTCCATCCCGTGACCGTGTAATAGTGCAGGGAGATGCCATCCATGCGGCCGCCGACGTTCTTCATCAGCGTCTCCGTCCAGTTGTAGTCGTAGTCGCTGGCTCCGCTGGCAATCTTGAAAAGGCGGTTGCCGTCGTAGTTGCGGCAATAGGTGGAGTAACGGCGGTAGAGGTCGGCGTAGTATTCGGGGCGCATGCTTCCGCCACATCCCCAACTTTCGTTGCCGACACCGATGAATTTGACTTTCCATGCTTTGTCGCGTCCGTTTTGCCGGCGCAGGCGGGCCATCGGGCTGTCGCCTTCCGAAGTCATGTATTCGACCCACTTGGCCATCTCTTCGACGGTCCCGCTACCGACATTGGCGCTGATATAAGGTTCGCACCCTAACAGTTCGCAGAGGTTTAGGAACTCGTGCGTACCGAAACTGTTGTCTTCGATCGTGCCGCCCCAGTTGTTGTTCACCATTTTCGGACGGTTTTCTTTCGGGCCGATGCCGTCCATCCAGTGGTATTCGTCGGCGAAGCAGCCGCCCGGCCAGCGGAGGTTGGGGATTTTCAGTTCTTTCAAGGCATTCAGCACGTCGTTCCGATAGCCTTGTGTATTGGGTATTTCGGATTCGGGGCCGACCCAAAGCCCGCCATAGATACAGGTCCCGAGGTGTTCGGCGAACTGGCCGTAGATATGTTTGCTGATCTGTTGGTTTCCTTGCTCAGGATAGATACGGATGCTCGCGTCTTTCTGGGCGAAGAGGGGCAGTGTGGCGGGGGGCCTTTAGGTTTCTTAAAAGGCGGCAACA
>OAVC01000737.1_pt1 | contig 14904 bp, 10 predicted proteins | sample 1495261 | NCBI WGS metagenome assembly OAVC01 (sample SAMEA2580074, study PRJEB22360) | human gut metagenome | biome: human gut; feature: human-associated habitat; material: faeces | place: Denmark | collected 2008/2010
CCAGGCTCAACGCCCCCCCCGGCGGGGGGCGGCTGCCACAAGATTGGCCACTGCATCCCATTCGGGCGAGGCGTCCATCAGCAGCAATTCCCAGTTGTCATAGCTCTGGGCAAGCACCGAATCCAGCAACTCGCGCAGGTAGACCAGATCGGTCTTATAACACGGCACCACAATGCTCACGAGCGGCCTGTAGGCGAATGCCGCCGCGGCGACGCGCTGACACGCCAAGTCGCCCGGCTTTGCGCGATGTTGCTCAAACCAACGGCGATAGGCAGCATCATCCGCGCGCGCATCCTTCATGCGGTTCCAGCTGTCGTCGACCATACCGTTGTACAGGCGGCCATCCATGGCGCAAAAACCGCTCTGAATCTGGCCCGCGGGATCAGTTGCAATCGCAACAAAGTCTCGAATGTCCTCGGGCATCTCCACGCTCAGATACGTTTTATTGACGCGGCATCCGTTCTGCTGAGACACGTCGACCTGCGACTCGAACATATGAACCGTGGCATCGATGACATTCATATGCGTATCGAGTATCTCAAGCTGGGGCGTGCACTGGGAGTCTCCCGCCCATGTGACCTCGTAGCGCCACACAGCGCCCGAATCGGCCGGAAGATAACGGACGGCATCGATCTCGTAGCGGCCGCAGCGCTCGCCGCGCTGCGCATCGCGGATAAGCGCACACAGCACAGGCTTTGCCTTGTAGTTGATCTTGGATTCCAGCTTAGCCATACGGCTATCGAGACGAATGGATCCAAGCTTTTGGCCACTGGATGCAAAGTCAATGTCAATCGACGAGCCATCCAAAAACGGAAGCACCAAGACGGCAAGCTCGCGCTCGTAGTCGGCAACCGAAGGACAGATTGCCAGCACGCGGCCATGATCGACCGGGAGTGCCAGCGATGGCACACAAGAGCCGCTCGTCGTCGCATGGGCAAAAGTCTGGGAATCCTCCTGCTCAATAAGCCCCGCGATATCCTGACCGACAAAACGAAGCAGCACAAACAGACGGCCCTGACTGCGGCAAAGTGACAAACGCTTGATACTCATCTACACTTCTCGCTTTCCCAGAGCGTTCGCAGCCATGCGCTTGCACGCGCCCAAGCGCCCAAACCTCAAGACGTCGTAATTGAACATGAGTTTTTTGCACGAACGAGCAGCGGGCGCCTTACCGACAAGCGCCGCACGCACCATGGCGGCAACAGAAGAAGCGCATTGTGCGAGCGCAGCATCGTTGTCCACGGCAGAACCGTTAAGCGCCGCAGCAACGGCGGCAAACACCTTGCCGCAGTCCGAACCAAGCAACCTGAGCGCATCGTACAGCACCAGATCACATAGGAAGTACGCCAGGTCATCGGCATGATGAGCATCGAGACCGTCGCGCTGCCAGTCAGCCAGCACCGCGGAGTAAATCTTCACGTGCTCCAGCAGACGCGTCTCGTCGTCGTAGCGCATGGTGTCCATGAGCGAACCTTTGCGTGCCACGCGATACTCGTACAGCTTGTTCGAGATAAGCGCGGTCTTGCGCGAACGACCGTACACGGCAAAGTCGAAGACCTGGTCCTCGCCATACTTAACGGTTTCGTCGAACACGATCCCGTTGCCCAGCAAGAAGTCGCGCTTGCAGGCGGTGCGCCATGCAAAGGGACGAGACGCTTCCTTAAACAGCAGGTCGGAGCTATAGCCCTCAAACGAAACGTCGCGTGGGCTCAGCACATAGTTAAGCCACGAATACCCTGCCTCCAGCGGATACGGGTTCGCGCCAAAGGTCAAAACGTCGCAATCCTCACGCTCAAAGGCATCGACGATTACACGGCACGCATCGGACGTAAATCGGTCGTCGGAATCCAAAAACGCAACGATAGGCGCCGTGGACGCGGCGATGCCTGCATTACGCGCACTCGACAGGCCGCCGTTCTCCTTATCGACCAGCGTAAAGCGCGCGTCCTTTTCGCAATAGGCAGCCGCAATATCGCGCGAGCCGTCCGGCGAGCCATCGTTGACCAGCACGCCTTCCCAATCGGGCATGTCCTGCGCAAGCAGGGAGTCCAGGCACCAGGCCAGGCACTCCTCCACTTTATAGATGGGAACGACAACGGAAATCTTGGGGGTAGCCATAGTCACTCGCTCCTACTGTGCGGCCGGAACGTCATCGGGGTGCGGGTTGTCGCCGTAGGTGCACTGATACGTCAGCACACGCCAGACCAGCGGCAGGCCGCCAATCTTAAAGTAATGCTTAAACGTATTGAGCTTGCCCGGCTTCTTAAAGTCAAAGCGCGAATCGATATAGGCGCGGGGCGACTTGACCATCAGGCGCAAGTCGGTCTCGCCACGCGGATCGAACAGCGACAGATCAAAGCGACCGGCATCCCAGTCGGCCTTGAGCTCGGACGAGGCTTTCTTCCAAAACTGCTCACGCAGTTCATCGACCAGGCGCTCATCGTTCCAACGGTACGTATCGACCTTCATGCGCATTAAAATACCCTGAAGCTGAGCCTTAAGCTCGGGGCGTTCATCCAAAAAGCGCTGCATCTCGGCGTATTCGTCGCACACGCAAAATACCTTGTTGGGCGAATTAACGGAGCTCTTCTCGTTGTCTTGGCGATAGCACAAAATGGGGTCCGCAATAAACGCAGCACGCTCGGCGCATGCCCAGACCTTAAAGTTAAAACCCGCATCCTGATACGAGGCACCCGGCGTGGGAAGGAAGCGAATCTGATTGTCGTTGAGGAACGCGCGCCGATAGATAGCCGACCAAATGGAAGGTTTGCGGTAGAAGATGCCCGGGCGATCGACGGGGCGATACGCGGCGCCCGTCATATGCTCGTCGATAATCCCAAACAGCTCACGTCGCTCGCTGGGCGTGGACCAATACAGATAAAAGTCGCCCTTTACCGCATCGGCATGCTCAGCATCGGCCTTGGCGACCAGCTTTTGAAGCGAATCCTCAAACATAAAGTCGTCGGACTCAAGGATGCCCACGTACTCACCGCGCGCCATCTCCAGGCCACGGTTCATCGAGTCGCCGTAGCCGCTGTTGGCCTTGTCGATCATCTTTACACGGGGGTCGTGCTCCATGTACTCGCGGATGATATCCGGCGAGCTATCGGTGGAGCCGTCGTTGATGCAGATGATCTCGATGTCATTGAGCGTCTGCGCCACGGCGGAATCGAGGCACACGCGCAGATAGCGCTCGACATTGCAAATGGGGACAAGCAGCGAAACTTTAGGGGTATCAGAGTTCTGCAAGAGAACCTCCCGTTGAATAGCGTGTAACAGGGTTATTTTAGCAGCCGAGTTGCGGCGGGCGGCAGCGCTTGGAATTATAGAAAGCGCTCCAGGCAGGCTTTGAGACCGCGAGTCGAAAGATAGAACAGCGTGGCGTCTGCCATCGAAACGCCCGAGGTCGCCGCAACGAGCTTGTGGGCAACACGGCGAACGGCACCCTTAGCAGGCATATCCGCCCACTCCGTTCCCAAAAACGTCGTGAGGTCCATGTTGACGCGAGCCGCCACGCGATGGAAGTCATCGGCATCCAAGCGCGCCAGATCGAACACAATGAGGTCCAAAAACCAAGTTATCAGCTCGCCGGGACACAGGTCCAAAAGACCATAGGCCGCCCAGTCTTCCAAGACCTCCTCGAGCATCTTCATGTGGGCGTCAAGCTTTTTGGCGCGCGCCTCGGCACTGTTGAACTCGTGCGTCGCCGATTCGCTCTCCATCACGTAGTGGTAGAACTTGTCAGGCATGACGACGGTCCTGCGGGCAAGCGCATAAGCCGCAAATTGGAAGACGACGTCCTCGCCCAAAGCCAAACCGGGGGCGAAGCGTATGCCTTCGCGATTGAGCAGCTCGCGCGAAAAGGCTGCACGGCAGGCATAGGGCTGCGCATTCGAATGGAACAGCAGTTGGGGATCACGGGCGCCGAAGGTACCAGCTTTGGGGCTCATGAGTTGCTGGACGCGTTTGGGGGCAGCATCGGCAGGTTCACAGACGCCGCCAAAAACGGCGGCCTCGGCATCTGCAGACTTCATGGCATGCAGCACGCGCTCGATCGTCTGGGCATCGATGTAATCGTCGGCGTCCACAAAAAAGACGGTCTCGCCCTCGGCGGCATCGATTCCGACATTTCGAGCACACGAGACGCCCGCGTTTTCCTGATCAATCACCAGTACGCGATCATCGGCCTGCGCAATCTGGCGCAACACGTTCAACGAATCATCAGTCGAACCGTCGTTGACGCAGACAACCTGAATCGAGCGCTCGGACTGGGCCAACAGCGAATCGAGGCATCGCTGAATGGAGCGCGCAGAGTTGTAAACGGGGACGACAATGGTAGCTTTAGGACACGAGGCCTCTCCCATGCCGACCTACCCCCTCAGCGATTCGATGAGGAAGGCGGCGACCACGCCTGGGCCTCCAACCGATGCGTAGTATTTGGCGCGGCCCAAGGCACCGTCCGTCGCAAAGTGCGGATGCTCGTCAACCCAGCCCTCAGGATCTTTGAGGATGGCAGCGAGATTCGCACGCTTCCACGGCTTCAGATCGTCCAGCGAAAACTCGCCCGCATCCAAGGCAGCTTGGAACTCCTTGGCCATCTGAACCAGGAACTCCTTATAGAACTTAGGCGCCAGGCGCACGTAGTTCCACATGTACGAATCGTACTTAATGAGCTGATTGAACTTGAGCATGCGCGAGACGTCATCACTTGCGTGGTCGCGGGCATATTCCTCTCTGATCCAACGCTCAATCTCGGCATACTCGGCATTGACGCAAAAGACCTTGGCCGAAGAATTGACCGAGGAGCTCTCGTTGTCCTGACGATACGAAAGCACGGCATCGTGCAGGTAAACGGCCTTGTCGGCGCACGCAATCACCTTAAAGGCGAATGACGTGTCCTGAAAGGATGCCCCCGGAGTCGGCAGGAACTTGATGTCGTTGCGCTTCAGAAAATCGCGGCGGTACACAGCCGACCAAATCGACGGCTTTTGCTTAAAGAACTGCGTCGTGTCGCTCGGGTGTACCGGCTTGCCGCAGTCCTTGGGCTTAAACATCTCGTGCAGCGAGCGGCGCTCCTCGGGCTTGGACCAGTAAAAGTCAAAATTCGCCTTCGCAAAATCGGCGTTGCAGCGCTCGGCAGCTGACACGAGCTTTTCCAGCGCATCGGGCGCCATAAAGTCATCGGACTCCAGAATGCCAACGTACTTGCCGCTCGCCATCTCGAGCCCGCGGTTCATCGAGTCGCCGTAGCCGCTATTTGCCTTGTCGATCATCTTCACACGCGCATCGCGCTGCATATACTCGCGGATAATCGCCGGCGAGCTATCGGTAGAGCCGTCGTTGATACAGATGATTTCGATGTCCTTGAGTGTCTGCGCAACGGCGGAATCGAGGCACTCGCGCAGGTAGCGCTCAACGTTGTAGATGGGAATGAGCAGCGACAGGACAGGGCTGCCAGAGGAATTAGTAGACAAATGTGCTCCTTAGGAAATACCTGTTGTTAATGGTATCAAAGGGTCGTCCCACCCGTGGGCGTTTATATAATCTATGGAGCCCGCAGAGGCAAACCGATACGAAAGGACGTCATGCAGCCCAAAGCCGCACGCAACATACCCACCGAAGCGCTGCGTTTGGTCGCGGTCGCCGGCATCGCGGTGTTCCACACCTTTCAGTGGACCTTCCAAGCCGTCTGCGTCGGCGCCGTGGAATATGCCCCACTTGCGATGTTCCCCTATTCCGGCGTACTCGGTTTTATTAACTTGCTTGGCTGCTGGGCCAACGAGGTCTTCTTTATGATCTCGGGCTATTTTCTCATCGCTTCGGCCGCGCGTGCTTGGGACGGTGGAGCAACGTGGAAGTCGCAAATGCAACGGACGGCGCAGCGCCTTGGCAAGGTCATTATGCCCACTGCGTTTTATTGCCTCGTGGCGCTCGCGTGGTCCACGGTCGTCTCACCCATTCCCGATGTTACCCTCAATACGCACTATTGGTACACGCTTGGGCTTGAGTTTATCTGGGTCTATGCCGCCACAGTTTTCATGGCGCCATGGTTTGGACTGGCCAAGAGCCGACTCTCCCAGAAAACCTACACGACGACGGTCATCGCCGTTGGAATCCTCGTATTCGTTGTTAACGGGTATTTGGCCGCCATGAGTGCGACAAGCGCCGGCGAGTTTTCTTGGCTCCAAAAGCTCATGAGCGCTACCACGTACGTAGTCGCGTTTTTGATCGGCGGACTGCTCCGCGACGTAACCGACGCCATGGATTCGGACAGGGCGGGCGCCTTGGGCATGCGCTCGCTCGTAACGGTTTTGGCGCTCGCCACCATCCTGGAAGGAGCACTCTCCTTCACCGGCAACCTCACGGCGATGGCAGTCCTCTCCTACAAATCAACCTCGTTGATCTCGTTTGCCCTCGCTGCCGCCTCTCTGCTCTTTGCGGCGACCCGGCGCAGGGCCTCAGGCAATCCACGGACCGCAGGTGTCATCGTCACCTTATCGACCGCCACGCTTGGTTTCTATGTGATGCAGTCGCTCACCAGTAGCCTGTGGCGTCCCGTCTTCAATACGTTGCTCGCAAACATACTGATCAGCCAAAACAGCCCGGCAGCTATATGTATCGTCACGGGTATCGTCATTAGCATCGTCTTTGCTCTGGCACTTCTCATCATCGATGCAACTAGAAGTCTTATTGAACGCAAGCTCAAGAGGCAATAGACACGCTGCCGTCAGACGCTAAAACCGCTACAGCCGTGGCAGGTTCCTGCGTTTTATTCAAAGCTTGCCGCCAAGGTGCGCCGAGCCTTTACAATAGGACAGTCCCAAGGACGTATTCGATAGCTTCCGCGCTGCACTCACCCGCCGCGCGTGAAAGGATATATTGCCCCATGCCTTCAACCCTTCCCGCTCCCATCGATAAGCTCGCCATTGTCGTCGTTACGTACAAGCGCCAGGAACTCCTGGCCAACTTGTTCGACTCCATGACCGAGCTTACGGCAGCGCCCTGGCGCATCGTGATCGTCGATAACGAGAATTCGCGTGAGACCGAGGCCATGTGCACCGCATTCAACGAGCGCCTGGCCAACCTGTGGGGCACCGACATCGAACAGCCCGACGCGAAGGGCGGCACCGACCGCGTCATCTACGCACCACAGCTCGAAAACGGCGGCGGTGCAGGTGGCTTCTCCGCCGGCACCAAATGCGCCTACGACCTGGGCGCCCAGTGGTTCTGGGTGATGGACGACGACGTGCTCGTCATCCCCGAAGGCATCGAGCGTCTTGCCAAGTGGACCGACCGCTACGATGTCATCCAGGGTTCGCGCCTGGACTTTGACGGCGGCGCCTTCTTTTGGCAGTACCAGCTCATCCTTTCGCTTGGTATCCCCAACCCCATCGCTAAGTGGGACCTGGGCCCCAAGGGCTACCGCGCCATGAACCAGTTGTGCTTTGAAGGCGGCCTGTTCTCGCGCCGCGTGGTCGACAAGATCGGCCTGCCGGATGCGCGATTCTTCATCTACGGCGACGATGCCTGCTACGGCTACGTGGCCAGCCAGCACTTCCCCGCCGCCGTTGTTGCCGACGTGGTGCTCAAGCGTGCCCGCGCTGTCTCTAACTGGGATATCGCCGGCAAGCGCCAGCTCAACTCTACGAGCGACACCAACCGCTACTACATCATGCGCAACCGCGGTTATCTGGCCCGCTACATGCAGATTTACGGCGACTATCACCCCGCGCTGTTCCGTCTGGGCAACGTCGCGACCTTCTGCAAGGAGTTCATTCGCCTGGCTGCCGTTGACAAGTGCTTTAAGACCGGTATTCCGGCGCTGCGCCGAGGCATGAAGGACGCCCGCAAGATCGTCAAGGATCCCAACTGGAAGCCCATGCCGCCCATGAAGGACACCGAGTAACGGAAGCCGGAAACACCTCGGCGCTTAAAGCCGCTGGCACACCGTAGCCACATGCTGCCCATCAAAACCGAACCCCCAGCGCATGCGACCCACGCCGGGGCGCGGCACACGGATTTCGTCGATGCCGTCGCGCTCTATGTCGAGCAGCGCCTGCACGGCCAGCAATTCCAGGCCCAGCGCATCCACACCGGGGTCATACATCATGTTGATCGTTATCAGCGGACGTTCATCGAGCATACCGATCGTATCGGCTATGTCGAACACGGCGCCCGTAGGAAAAACCTGGATGTCGCAGCGACCCGCGCCACACTTTCGCCTCGAGGCAGGATTGGCATAGCCCGGCAAGCCAAAGCAGAGCCCCTGCAAGAGCAGATGATATGGCAGTGGCGCATCTGGGTCGGTCGCACCGATTCCCGCATCTCCTAAGATGCGGCTTAGCGCCCGCCTCACGGTATCCTCGTTCCCATGGCACAGCCCGTCGCGAAACGCATCGACGTCTCGAATGTCTTCTGCAGCGCACTCAAACCACTCAATAATCACTAGACGCAAGGTCTGGCGAAGCTCGTTATTGGGCAATCGCAAAGCACGGAGGCGATCGCCATGCTCCGGCTCCTCAGTCATATCCGTCGTGAGAAAACCGGACAGATACAGCGCTGTCCACATGCCATCGTCAGGCGAGACATCTGGCTCTGCAGTGCCCAAACAAAGCGGGACCTCAGCGCACCCATGGGCCTCGAGCAAATCAAACAAGACCGAAAGGCGGTCGAGATTCCACCCGGCAACTACCCTACTCAGACAATCGGCATATCCATACAGATCGGCACGCACAGGCGCCGTGCAGCCTCGGCCCAGAAAACCGATCACACGCTCTGGACTCGAGCAATAGGCCCTGCCAAACCGATACCCCTCGAGCCATTCACGCGCATCATCCAGGTATTCCTCGCGCCCAGCATGATTCAAAAGAGCCTCGACCTCGGCATCCGAAATACCGAAACATCGGTCACACCACGCCGACAGCGGCGTCGTCAGACAATACGAGCAGCAGTGCAAAGAAAGTGCCGCTTCGGCAGGGCCGGGACACTCCCCCATCAGACACGTCAGCCGCAACGAATCGCGCGCAGTGGCAATGGCGTCAAACAGCACACGGTCAAGTAGTTGTGCCGGATCGGCGTCGGAAGCGCCCCTCGCGCTCGCACGGCGAGACCACGCCGCATCGTACCCATCAACGAGCAATACAACCTGCTCATCGCAGGCAATCTCCAGCAGCTCTATGAGCACACCGAGCACCGAGTCAACCTCGTCCGCGCTCGCCACACCACGTGCGACACGTTCGATGTGACGCACCTTATCTCGAGCTAAATCCGGAGCCTCCAAGAGCGCCAACAAGCGAGCGCACTCGCCCGAAAGGGCATCGCGCACGACGCCGGCAGCAGCGGGGCCACGCCTCGCAGCGCCAGAAAAGTCCAGCGATATCACCGGATAGCAAGCATACTCATCCCGATAGCGCCCTCCGTCCGCATCCCAAATCTGAGCATCGGCAAACAAACTCTGACCAGCGCGGCCGACCGCAGGACGCTCCAGAAAAGCCCTGAGCATCGACAAGTTCATGCTCTTGCCAAAACCCTCGGGTCGACAGCACACCACAACGGACGCGTCGCAGTCCAACACATCGGCAATAAACATGGTCTTGTCGACCAGCGTGCAGCAACCAAGAGCCTCCGCATAGTCGTGCATGCCAATGGGCAAAACCGCATCGTCGGCACAGCCGATCAAACGCACGCCAAAGCCGTCAGCACAACCATTATTTGCCTGTTCAGACACCAAAACGTTCCCCCTAAATCGCAACACGATGCCAATTGTAATGACCGCCTCGCGCGTACCGATGTCGCCGCGCAAACATATCGAGCAACGGTAGCAACAAGAGGTGTGAGGGGGCACAACTAATCGTTGCACAACAAAACGGGGCCCGATGCATTCGCACCGGACCCCGTCCCGACTATTTAGTTATCTGGCAACTGAGAGCCTACTCCTCAGAGTCGTCCTCTCCAGAAGCTTTCTTCTGCTGATCGAGCTTATGCTTACCACTTACGATAGACGTAGCGCCCAGCGTGGCCAAGCTCGCGCTGGCAAGGCTCGCCATCACAATCAGATCGCCCGTCTTGGGCATATTGCCGCCAGATGACTTAGTTGTGGTGGTCGTCGTGGTCGTAGTGGTCACCGTTTTGGAGTCATTTTGCTCCTGAACCTGGTCGTCAGCACCGCTCTTGTCGTCGTCTTCGGACTGTTTCTTTTCGCCCTCGGTCTTGCTCTCGTCCTTCTTCTGACCGGACTTGTCGCCCTTCTCATCAGAGCTAGGACCCTTATCGGATTCAGCCTTCTCGGAAGCCTTGTCCTTTGAGTCGCCCTTTGCGGCCTCGGTCTTTTCCGTGGAAACCTGATCAGAGTTGTCCTTGTTCTGAGTCGAGCCATTATTGACGCCAGCCATCAGCGAAGAGCCCAACGTAGAACCAAGCTGCACGGAGAAAGAAGGCTTCTTGTCCGGCGAAGCAACGGGAGCGTCCGGCGCCTTATTCGAGTCGTCCTTGGAAGCATCGGAATCAGGGGTTGCGTCAGAGCCGGAGCCGTTGTTAGAGCCGGTGCCAACGGACGAATCGCTCGAGCCGGTGGATGAGTTAGAGGTGTCAGCGTCGGTCGAACCAGAAGCGTCGCTGTCCGTATTGCCGGCAGAGCTTGAAGACGAATCGCCCGCAGCAGAGCCGTTCAAATCGGAGCCGTTCGAAGTAGAGCCGTCGTTGGTAGTGCCACCAGCAGAGCCATTACCGTCAGCATCGGTCGAGGGCGCATCCATCCTGTCATCGTTGGCATCGTCACTCGAGTCGTCATTCGAATCAGGTGTCGGCGAGGGCGCCGGCGTAGGCTCGGGCTGCACGGGCGTCGCAGCGGCAGCCTCATCCTCGGCGATAAAAACCAAGCAGTCCTTCAGCTCATTCTTATAACGATTCTTCCAGCCCTCATGATACTGGGGCTGACTCGAAAACTTAGTGGCGACATTGTTGACCACACTATTGGAGAGCGCCGTCACAAACTCGCGGTCGGACATATCGTTGGAAAGATTCGCCCAGCGGAAAAAGTCCCTGCAGCCACCAGTGCCGCACATGTTGGTAATGCTCCACACCATGCCCTTGACGCAATCGGCGCGGCCCGAAATATCAATACCCAGGCCGCTCTTGAGCCACGCCTCGGTCACCGCATAGTACGAGTTGTACGCATACGCATCCTGCAGAGCCGAAAACTCAGCAGGATCGGTGTTATAAGCACCCTGGAAGGCCTCCTGTGCAATACGGCCCAGCTCGGTAAGCTGGCCGTTCTCGTACATGGCATTGCTCGCATTGGAAATCTCGCTGCCGCAATCAATCGCATCCTTGAGCATGCTGTATTTTTCGGGGTTGTAGTTGTAGGCCTGCTTCATAAACGGAATGAGCGACCAACGACGGTCGAACTGGTAATAACCCAGCGCGTTGTAGCCGTCACCATACGAAAAGCCCTGGTTATAGTTGCCATGGCTCTCATATTTGGTGAAGTACTTCATCTCGGGAGTCACGTTGACAAACGAAACGCCCTGGACCGACCTCAGCACGCCCGAGAAGGACTGTTGGGTGTAAAGGCCCTTATCGATATCGGTGGCATCCGAGGCAACGCCCGGCGTGGGCTCCTCGGCAGCGGCGGGTGCCGGCGCGGAAACGGCGCCAAACGAAAGCGCCAGCGTCAGGCCCGCGACAATAGCAGAATGCTTGGGCTGCATAAGATCCTCCCTGCATTGGTGTAGTTAAAGTGCAGTTTGCAAAGATAAAAGTAAGTATTGCAGCTCGCCCGTTGTTACACAACAACCCCTCGGTAAACGGCAACAACCCTCCGCGAAATCTTAAGGAATTAAACAAACTGGTCGTCGGGCGCCATCAGAAGCTCGCCGTATCGCTCCATCAGCCCGTCCCTCAACTGACAGAAAGCGGGGATATAGACGTTCAAGATGCGCTGAATCAAATCTTGAGCGAGCTTGTTGTCGTAGATATGGACGTTCGTATTGCGGTCTCTGAGCATGTCTAGCCAGGCCGCCTCATCAATAAAGTCGTAGAATCGGTACGGCTCCTTCAAGATGGCACGAGGAGACCCCGACGCGGCAAGCGTGGCGCCCTCATACTCGAGCAGACGCTTAAGGAGCTTCCAGCTCAGTTCAAATTGAAGATTGAACTTATTAATCAATCCACTCTGAACAAAATCATTGTTGAGATCCTGATTGGGCGCATCCTCAAGATTCGCCAAGGCGCTAACAAAGTTCTCATATTTTTTCATACAGAATCACACCATCCCTGGCAATCTCATCGAGCAATTGCTGCGATAGGGACTCGTCGAGATTGACGACATCTAAATCTAAAAGAGTATCAAGATGTTCCTCGATCAAATATGAGAAACGGCCGAAATCCCGGCAACCTGCTACGGCGATGTCAATATCGCTCTTGGGCAAGTTGTCGCCTCGAGCACGAGAACCAAACAACACGACCTTCTCGGCGTCACATTCCCGAGCAAAAACTTCGATTTGCTTGTACACCTTGTCGAGAGATGCCATTTGCACCCCTACAGCTTAATGTCAAAGTTGATTTCGGGGACGGCGGCCAGGTCGGCCAACGTCACGCCGTCGACGTACTTTTCGATCACATCGTCCAGGCCGCGCCAGAACTTGACGGTGGAACACAGGTCACTGCGGGCGCAGCTGTTGTCGATGCCGTCGCACGCCACGGGCGCCGTGCTGCCCTCGACAGCGCGCAGGATGTCGCCGGCACGCACCTCGACCGGGTCCTTGGCCATCATGTAGCCGCCGCCCTTGCCGCGCACGCTCTTAAGCAGGCCCGCCTTCATAAGCGGACGAACCAGCTGCTCCAGATACTTTTGCGAGATATGCTCGCGGTCGGCAACCTCGCGCAAGGCAATCTTGCCCTCGGCGTCGCCCAGCGCCGCGATATAGATCATTAACCGGAGGGCATAGCGGCCCTTGGAAGAAATGAGCATACCTACCCTCCCGTTGTTCCTGGGACAAAATCAGGCTTGTTAGTCCCAAATCCTATGCACGCGGGGCAAACAAACCTGATTATTATGTCCCACATCTAAAAAGTCGAGTGGATTAGTCGGGTTTTCCCTTGACTAACGCCGAACCCATAGTAACTTTATTCCGAGAAGATTCCTAGGGTTTAGTACACCTATGAGTACACCATATACAGAGAGGGACAGCATGAGCGCAAATCCGCTGCTTTCCATCGAAGGTCTGACCGCCTCCGTGGACGAGAAGACCATCCTCCACAACGTCAACCTCAACGTCGCCGCCGGCGAGACCCACGTGTTGATGGGTCCCAACGGCGCTGGCAAGTCTACCCTCGGCCACCTGGTCATGGGCGACCCCGTCTACACGGTCAACGACGGCCGCATCGTCTTTGACGGCCAGGACATCACCGAGCTCACCACCGACAAGCGCTCGCACGCCGGCCTGTTCCTGAGCTTCCAGGCCCCGGTCGAGATCCCGGGCGTGCCGCTGTCGAGCTTTTTGCGCGCCAGCATCGCCGGCCGCCCCGGCCTGGAGATGAAGGGTAAGGAGTTCCGCCGCCGCGTGAAGGAGCTCGCGGCCGAGCTCAACATGGATACCGCCTATCTCAACCGCGAGCTGGGCGTGGGCTTCTCGGGCGGCGAGAAGAAGAAGGTCGAGATGCTCCAGCTTTTGCTGTTGCAGCCCAAGCTCGCCATCTTGGACGAGACTGACTCCGGCCTGGACGTCGACGCCCTTTCCACCGTCAGCCATGGCATGGACGCCTACCGCAAGAGCTGCGACGGCTCCATGCTCATCATCACGCACAACACGCGCATCCTGGAGCACCTGGATGTCGACCGCGTCCACGTTATGGTCAAGGGCCACATCGTGCGCGAGGACGACGCCTCACTGATCCCCTGGATCGACAAGAACGGCTTTGAGACCTTCGAGCGCGAGGCCGCCGAACAGCGCGCCCAGGCCGAGGCCGCCGCTGCCGAGCAGCAGGCGTAAAGGGGCAACGCAATGACCAAGAACCGCACCGAGGTCGCAGACATCGACCGCAGCCTCTACGACTTCACCTATGGCGAGGAGGGATTCGAGCGCCTCGACGCCGGCATCACGCCCGACATCGTGCGCGAGATCAGCGCAAAGAAGGACGAGCCGCAGTGGATGCTCGACCTGCGCCTCAAGTCCCTCGAGATCTTCAACCGCTTCCCCGACCCGACGTGGGGCCCCTCCATCGAGGGCCTGGACATGGACAACATCGTCACCTACGTCAAGCCCAACACCGACCAAAAGCACGACTGGGAGTCGGTGCCCGACGACATCAAGAACACCTTTGAGCGCCTGGGCATCCCCGAGGCCGAGCGCAGCTACCTGGCGGGCGTTGGCGCGCAGTACGACTCCGAGCTGGTCTACCACAACATGCAGGACACGGCGTCCAAGATGGGCATCGTCTACTCCGGCATCGAGGAGGCCCTGCACGATCCGCAGTGGGAGCCGCTCATCCACGAGAAGTTTATGACGCTCATCCCGCCCACCGACCACAAGTTTGCGGCCCTGCACGGCGCCGTGTGGTCGGGCGGCTCTTTTGTCTACGTGCCCAAGGGCACCAAGTTGGACTTCCCGCTGCAGAGCTACTTCCGTCTCAACGCCAAGGGCGCCGGCCAGTTTGAGCACACGCTCATCATCGTCGAGGACGATGCCGACCTGCACTTTATCGAGGGTTGCTCCGCGCCCAAGTACAACGTGGCAAACCTCCACGCCGGCGCTGTGGAGCTCTTTGTGGGCAAGCGCGCGCACCTGCGCTACTCGACCATCGAGAACTGGTCCAAGAACATGTACAACCTCAACACCAAGCGTGCGCGCGTGGACGAGGACGGCGACATCGAGTGGATCAGCGGCTCCTTCGGCAGCCACGTGG
>OAVC01000753.1_pt1 | contig 14601 bp, 9 predicted proteins | sample 1495261 | NCBI WGS metagenome assembly OAVC01 (sample SAMEA2580074, study PRJEB22360) | human gut metagenome | biome: human gut; feature: human-associated habitat; material: faeces | place: Denmark | collected 2008/2010
AAAGCCGGGGCTAATACTTCAATTATTTTAGGACATTTTCAAAAACGCTTGACACTTAAAATTCACATATTTTACTGACACTTAAAATCCACATATTTTACTGAATCAAACTATCATCATCAAAATAATTAATTTTCATAGAAGCCTTTACATCCCTCAGAGTCTCAGCAGCCTTTGCCTCAGCCACCTTACTGCCCTCTCTTAAAATGTCATAGACATCCGGAATGCGCTGCTCCCACATTTTACGGTGCTCGCGGATCGGGCCAAGCTCAGCCTGGAGAACGTTGTTCAGGAACTTCTTAACCTTAACATCTCCAAGTCCGCCTCTCTTATAATGGTCTTTCAGCTCGTCCAGGTTCTGATAATCCGGAAGAAATTCCGGGAAGTATTCTGGTTTGCAGAAAGCATCCAGATAAATAAATACCGGGTTGCCATCAACATTTCCCGGATCCTGAACACGAAGATGATTCGGATCCGTGAACATGGACATAACCTTCTTCTTAACCTCATCTGCCTCATCGGAAAGATAAATGCAGTTTCCAAGAGATTTACTCATTTTTGCCTTACCGTCAATACCTGGCAGACGCAGGCACGCCTTGTTGGAAGGAAGTACGATCTCTGGCTCTGTAAGCGTCTCACCATATACTGTGTTAAACTTGTGTACGATCTCTTTGCACTGCTCCAGCATAGGAAGCTGATCCTCGCCAACCGGAACTGCTGTTGCGCGGAAAGCCGTGATATCTGCTGCCTGGCTGATAGGATAGCAGAAGAATCCAACCGGAATGCTGGCTTCGAAATTACGCATCTGGATCTCAGATTTCACAGTAGGGTTACGCTGAACACGGGCCACTGTAACCAGATTCATATAATAGAAGGTAAGCTCTGTAAGCTCCGGAACCATGGACTGGATGAAAATTGTGGATTTCTCCGGATCAATCCCGCAAGCCAGATAATCAAGTGCTACCTGGATAATATTCTGACGAACCTTCTCCGGGTGCTCTGCGTTATCAGTAAGCGCCTGGGCATCCGCGATCATAATATAAATCTCGTCATAATTTCCGGAATTCTGAAGCTTTACACGCTCAGATAAAGAGCCCACATAATGTCCCACATGAAGACGTCCTGTAGGGCGGTCTCCTGTTAAAATTACTTTTTTCATAGTTTGCTACTCCTTATATTCCCCGCCATGCCGATCCTTTTTTAACCAACACAGTTGTACTTATTTATAATCATTTCAGCAAACACTCCCCATTTTTTTACATAAATATGCAAAACGTCCAAAGCACATAGATTAACTTTAGTTACTATTCACTGGTAACATTCCGCGAGGTGTTTTTTGTGAACGGAGTGAACAGTAACTAACTTTATTCATACCATTTGTAATGCTGCTTCAGCTATTAACTGCAAGGCGGGGAAATGCTTCTATTTTTCAATTACAGACTTGCGCGAATTACTTTCGGTCTGCATCCGGCAGTCTCCAGCGCTTTCACGATCTGATTCTTATGATCTGTACCAAATGCCTCCAGAGTGATTTTCAGTTCTACAGCGGCATTACGGTTTGTGCTTACAAACTGGTTATGATCCAGCTTGATAACATTTCCCTGATTCTCAGCAATAATAGAAGCCACACGTACCAGTTCACCAGGCTTATCCGGGATAAGAACAGATACGGTAAAGATTCTGTCACGCTGGATCAAACCATGCTGTACTACAGAAGACATGGTAATCACATCCATATTTCCACCACTTAAAATGGACACAACCTTTTTATTCTTGAAATCAAGATGACGAAGCGCAGCCACTGTCAGAAGTCCTGAATTCTCAACGATCATCTTGTGATTCTCTACCATATCCAGGAATGCAACGATCAGCTCATCATCCTCAACCGTGATGATTTCATCCAGATTCTCCTGGATATATGGGAAAATATGAGAGCCCGGAGTCTGAACTGCAGTACCATCTGCAATGGTGTTTACATGGGGCAGTGTAACAACCTCCCCTTTCTCAAGAGAAGCCTTCATGCAGGCTGCACCTGCCGGCTCTACACCGATTACTTTAATATGAGGATTAAGAAGCTTGGCAAGTGTGGATACACCTGTTGCAAGTCCGCCTCCACCGATTGGCACCAGAATATAATCTACAAGAGGAAGCTCCTGAATGATCTCCATAGCAATGGTTCCCTGTCCGGTAGCAACTGCAGGATCATCAAAAGGATGAATAAAGGTATAGCCCTTTTCTTCAGCAAGCTCCAGAGCGTATGCACAGGCCTCATCATAAACATCACCATGAAGAATAACCTCTGCGCCATACCCTTTTGTACGCTCTACTTTAATAAGCGGTGTAGTGGTCGGCATTACGATCACGGCCTTCACACCGTACTTGTGTGCTGCATATGCCACACCCTGTGCATGGTTTCCAGCGGAAGCTGTGATCAGGCCTTTGCCCCTCTCCTCGTCGGAAAGAGTACTGATCTTATAATAAGCTCCACGCACCTTATATGCACCTGTTCTCTGCATGTTCTCTGGTTTGAAGAAGACCTTGTTTCCAGTGAGTTCAGAGAAATAACTGCTCTTCACCAGCTTGGTCTCCTGGGTTACCTGCTTAACTATTTCTGCCGCTTCTTCAAAACTCTCTAATGTAAGCATTTTTATTTTTCCTCCTGTAGTTTGTGGGGTTAGTTTTCATCCGGATGAATATCAAACAACGCATCCACAAAAGAATTTGCATCGAATTTCTGTAAATCGTCAATGCTCTCACCAACGCCGATATATTTCACCGGAATATCAAGCTCAGACTGGATTGCCACCGCAATACCACCCTTGGCTGTACCATCAAGCTTGGTAAGAATGATACCGGTTACATTTGCCACCTCTGCAAACTGTCTTGCCTGCACAAGTGCGTTCTGTCCTGTCGTTCCATCCAGAACCACCAGAGTTTCCAGATACGCTTCCGGATATTCCTTCTCCAGAATGCGGTAAATCTTGCGAAGCTCTTCCATAAGATTCTTCTCATTATGAAGTCTTCCTGCGGTATCACAGATCAGAACGTCTGCATTGCGGGCCTTGGCTGCTGCCACTGCATCATAGACAACTGATGCCGGGTCTGCTCCATCCTGACCGCCAATGATCTCCACTCCTGCCCGGTTCGCCCACTGGGTCAGCTGTTCCCCTGCTGCTGCACGGAAAGTATCCGCAGCACCAAGAATAACCTTTTTGCCCTGGTCCTTCAGCTTGCCGGCAAGTTTTCCAACGGAAGTTGTTTTTCCAACACCATTGACACCGATCACAAGAATAACGGATTTGCGGTTTTCAAACTCGTACTCTGTGCTGTCTACCGTCATCTGCTCCTTGATGGTATCAATAAGAAGCTGCTTGCACTCCTTGGGATCCCTGATATTCCGGATTTCCACCTGGTCTTTTAATTTGTCCAGAATGGCTGTGGTGGCATTGATTCCAATGTCACCCATGATCAGGATTTCTTCCAGTTCCTCATAAAAATCATCATCTATTGTTGAATAGCCGGTGAAAAGAGAATCGAATCCTGCCACAATGTTGTCTCTTGTTTTTGTCAGGCCACTGACAAGTCTTTTAAAAAAGCCCTTCTTTTCCTCTGCCATTTTCTCTCCTCCTTTTACTGCGTAAGCTGGTTTTCCACAAGATCAACGGAAACCAGCGTGGAGACGCCTTTCTCCTGCATGGTAATACCATAAAGTCTGTCTGCGGCATTCATAGTACCACGCCTGTGTGTTATTATAATAAATTGCGTGTTCTTCGTCAACTTCTGAAGATAGCCTGCGAAACGGCCTACATTCGAATCGTCAAGTGCCGCCTCGATCTCATCAAGAAGACAGAATGGCGACGGCTTCAGATTCTGGATTGCAAACAAAAGTGCGATTGCAGTAAGTGCCTTCTCACCACCGGAAAGCTGCATCATATTCTGAAGCTTTTTGCCTGGCGGCTGGGAAATAATACGAATTCCTGCTTCCAGAATGTCCACGTCTTCCTCAAGCTCCAGAGTCCCCTTACCGCCTCCAAACAATTCCTTGAAAGCCTTGTCAAACTCTCTCTGGATATCCTGGAATTTCTCCGTAAACTGTTTACGCATTCCCTCATCCAGTTCCTGGATAATGTTCTCCAGCTGTGCCTCTGCGGTTTTCAGATCCTCATACTGTCCGGAAAGGAAAGCATGACGCTCTGAAATCTCCTTATATTCCTCAATTGCATTTACATTAACGTTACCAAGCTTACGGATTTCATCCTTCACCTGGGCAATTTCTTTCTTCATGGCTTTCAGATCGTTCAGCTCTTCTTTTTTGTACTGAAGGGCATTGTTCGGGGTGATCTCATACTCATTCCACATATAGGAAATCTGAGATTCCCTGTGCTCTTCCAGCTTCTCGATCTGACTTTTCAGACGGTAACACTCTTTGTCCAGAAGTGAAATCCTGCCGGACAGCTGATCCCGCTTCTCAAAAAATGCCTTATGGCTGGCATTTTTTTCATCCTTCACACTCTGCCAGCTCTCCATCTGAGCCTTCGCCTTGGTTTCATCCTCTTCCAAAGTCCGGATCACTGCCTCCAGGTTCTCTACAGACTGGCGCTTTCTCTCATTCTCTTCGCCGCCAAGCTCCAGCGTTTCATGAATATCTGCTTCCTCCTGGCGAAGAGCTTCCATCTCATGGGTCAGACGGCCCAGAGTCTCTGCTGCGAAGCTTTCTTTCTGCTGGGCTGTACTTGCTTCCAGACGAAGAGCCTCCAGTTTTCTGGAAACCTCCTGCTCAGAAGCCCTCCAGGTCTCTAATTCTTCCTGTTTATTCTGGATAAAAGTCTCCAGTTCTTTCTCATCCTGCTCAGAAGCCTTCAATTCTTCGGCAATCTTGCTGTGATCAGCCTCTGCCTCCTCGATCTGACGGCGGATTTCCATCTGCTCTCTCTGAATCTCTCCGTAGCCAGCCTGGATTTCCTTTGTTTTGGCTTCTACCTGGTTAATGTTCATCTTCGCCGTGTTCTGGGCAACATACTGCTGACGCAGTTTTTCCTGCAGATCTGCAATGGTGTCACGCATAACATTGCGCTTGCTTCGATTATCATTAATAGCAGTCTGCATGTCATCCATGTCTTTTCGAAGAGCCTTCACACTGGATTCCAGTTCTTCGATCTCACGGCGGCGGCCAAGAAGGTTGCTGTTATTCTTAAAAGAACCACCTGACATAGAACCGCCCGGACTGAAGGATTCACCCTCCACAGTTACCATGCGAAGACTGTGCCGGTACTTTCGCGCAATGGCAATGGCATTGTCAATGTGATCCACCACAAGCACACGACCCAGAAGATAAGTAGCAAGTCCGGCATACTCCGGACCTGTAGTTACCAGTTCACTGGCAAGCCCGATCACTCCCGGCTCCTGCAGCGCATCCCTCTGGGTAAAACCACTTCTAGTATTGATACTGTTAAGTGGAAGGAACGTAGCACGGCCGAAACGGTTTTTCTTCAGAAATTCAATCATGTGCTTGGCAGTCTGTTCATTGTCTGTGACAATGTTCTGAATACTTCCGCCAAGAGCCGTCTCAATGGCGATCTCATACTCCTTATTTACCTGGATCAGATCTGCTACAACACCCTTAATTCCCGGTACTCGGTCCTTCTGTTCCATTACACGGCGGATACTGTTTCCGTATCCGTCATAGCGCTCTGTAATATTTTTCAAAGATTCCAGCCTGGAAGCCTCACGGTGATATGCGCTCTGGCCGATTTCCATCTGGCCGTTCTGTTTCTTTAATTCATCTGTAATTTTATGTACTTCATTATCCAGGCGCTGACACTCTGCATTCATGTCCTGGATAAGTGTGGTAATTCCCTGAAACTTCTCCTTTGCCCTCTCCAGCTCACTCTGCTGCTGGGCTTCCTCTGTTTTCAAATGAAGCTGTCTCTGACTGATTCCCGCTTTACGGATATCGATCTGCTCCATCATGGTATCGAAACGCTGGGCTTTTCCTTTGGTAGTGGCACGGGTATTGAGAAGCTCGATAATCTCGTTCTTGCCATTCTCCACTGCCTGGGAGCACTCTTCGATCTGTGCCTGAATATTGGAAATCCGGTCCTCTTCTGCCTCCTGGCGCTTCCTTGCTTCCAGAAGAGCTGCATGGAGCTGGGATTTCTCCGCCTCCTGCCTCTCCAGAGACTCCTGGCGTTCCTTCAGATCCGCCTCAATGGACTGCAGACGGCTCTTGTAATGTTCTTCACTCTGCACTCCGGACAAAATCTGTTCCCGAAGTACCTTGGTCTCGCCATCCAGCTGCTGCCTGCGGATTGCCTTATTCTGCGTCTCTTCACGCAGCTGATCCATCTGGGAATTCAACTGTTCCAGTTCCTCTTCCAGACGATCATATTCCACTTTCGTCTGCTCGTAGGCCTTCTGATTCTCCTCCAGCTCCTCAGCAGCCCGGGTATTCTTGGTATCCAGCTCTTTTAATTCACGGCTGGTCTCCTCGTTTTCCAGAAGAAAACTGTTCACATCCAGTTCCCGCAAAGTGTCTCTTTTGGCAAGATAAATTCTGGCTGTCTCGGACTGGCGCTCCAAAGGGCCCAATTGTCTGGTAAGCTCACTTAAAATATCGGTAACACGCACCAGGTTCGCCTGCTCGTCCTGCAGCTTCTTAATGGTAGTTGCCTTTCTTCGCTTAAACTTTACGATTCCGGCAGCTTCGTCAAAAAGCTCACGGCGCTCTTCCGGCTTACCACTTAAGATCTTATCGATCTGTCCCTGCCCGATGATGGAATAGCCCTCTTTACCAATACCGGTATCGTAAAACATCTCATTAATATCCTTCAGACGACAGGCACTTCCATTAATAAGATATTCACTTTCACCGGAGCGGTAAAGTCTTCGGGTAACCGTAACCTCATTAAAATCAACCGGAAGCTTGTGATCGCTGTTATCCAGAGTAATGGCAACAGAAGCAAAGCTAAGGGGCTTTCTGGTCTCCGTGCCGGAAAAAATAACGTCCTGCATGTTTCCGCCTCGAAGCTGCTTGGCGCTCTGTTCTCCAAGGACCCAGCGGACCGCATCACCTACGTTGCTTTTTCCACTGCCGTTGGGGCCAACGATTCCCGTAATTCCATTATGAAATTCGAAATTGATTTTCTGTGCAAAGGACTTAAACCCGTGCACTTCAATATTTTTTAAATACATATATTCGAACCCTTGTTATTATTTTCTCATCTTCCGGATTGCCTGGTAAGCAGCTTCCTGCTCGGCAGCTTTCTTGGTATGTCCTACTCCGGTACCCATCACATGACCGCTGACAAGCACATCCACGGTAAAGCTTTTATTGTGATCCGGGCCTTCTTCTTTTATCAGATGGTACTCCACAAGATGGGTTCCCTTCTCCTGTACGATTTCCTGCAGGATGGTCTTGCTATCATAAAAGAGCTGTTTATTCTCAAGATCGTTCAGAATGAATTTCAGAACAAACTCCTTTGCGCTAGCAAAACCACCGTCCAGATAGATAGCTCCAAGCAGAGCCTCTGTTGCATCAGAAACAATAGAGTCACGGTTTCTTCCACCGGTCATGTCCTCACCTTTTCCAAGGAGCAGATACTGCGGCAGTCCGAAATCTCTTGCACAATAAGCAAGACTGGGCTCGCAAACCAGGCTGGCTCTCTTCTTGGTCAATTCGCCCTCTGGAATCTGGGTGAACTTCTTATAGAGAAAATCACTGCTGATCAGCTCCAGAACTGCATCTCCAAGAAACTCCAGACGCTCGTTGCAGCCTGCCTTACCAAGCTTCTTCTCGTTTGCATAGGAACTATGTGTCAGTGCAAGGATCAGAAGGTTCCTGTTCCTGAACTCATAACCGATCCGGTTCTCCAATGCTTTTAACTTTTTTTCCATGATAAACTTCCTTCCCTCTGACTAGCTGGCAGCCCTCCGGCAGGTCTTTGCCGAAGAGTCTGCTGCAATGCATGGATGATCATGCTTTTTCTGGTGTCTCTTCCACCATATGGGCAGCGATTTTCTCATTGATCTTCTGCTGTCTGAACTGAACACACTGAAAAATAGCGTGACGAATCTCAACCGCCCTGGCACTGCCGTGTGTCTTCACAACCAGTCCCTTAAGACCCAGAAGAGGGGCTCCGCCGTACTCACTTGCATCAAATGCCTTCATAGTTTCTTTGACGGCCGGTTTCACCAGAAGAGCTCCAACCTTGCTGCGGGTGTCTTTCATAAGGCCGGTTTTAAGCATCTTCATAAAGGTACTTCCAAGTCCTTCATAAAGCTTCAGGATCACGTTCCCGACAAAAGCCTCGCAGACAATCACATCTGCATAACCAGCCGGAATATCCCTTGCTTCAATACTTCCGATGAAATTGATCCCCGAGCATTCCTTCAAAAGAGGGAACGTCTCCTTCACAAGGGCATTTCCCTTCTCCTCCTCTGCACCAATGTTTACAATGGCAACACGAGGGTTCTTGATTCCAACCACGTCTTCCATATAGATGGAACCCATCTTCGCAAACTGTACCAGATGCTCTGGTCTGGCATCTACGTTCGCACCGCAGTCAATAAGAAGTGACACACCATTCTGGGTGGGAATCAAGGGTGCCAGCGGCGGACGCTGTACTCCTTTGCTTCTTCCTACGATCACCTGACCACCTACTAAAATGGCGCCTGAGCTTCCAGAGGAAACAAATGCTTCTGCTTCCTGCTTCTTCACAAGATTCAGTCCTACCACAATGGAAGAATCTTTCTTCTTACGGATTGCCAGAACCGGAGGCTCTGCTGTCTCGATCACCTCTGTGGTATTCACGATCTGGATTCTTTCCTTGGGGTAATTCTGAAATTTACTCAGCTCATTCTCAATTACATCCTGCCTGCCGGTAAGGATCACATCAATGTCTTCCCTCTCGGTAACAGCCTCTACAGCTGCTTTCACTGGTTCTGCCGGAGCGTTGTCTCCGCCCATGGCATCTACTACAACTCTAACTGTCTCTGCCATATTTTTCTCCTCTTCGGATATTCTTCAATACTGTAATCTGGTAATGTGAAAACATCCATTATAAACGGGATACGCAAAACACAGCCCTGTTCAACAGCTCCGCCATACCAGAGCATGTTTGAAAAAGGCTACAAGGTACACTATCCCGAATAATACTATTCTACTTTATCTGCCCCCTCTTAGTCAATAGGGAATCAAAGAAAGGTTTCGGACCCAAAGACTGTGGTTGACGAAGCTTCCAATCTCCGCTATACTCTCACTGGGAGCAGATAGGTGCCGGTGTGCCTCCTGGTCTTCAAAACCAGTGTGGGGCGCTAATCCCGTCCCGGATGGGTTCGATTCCCATATGTTCCCGCCAAAAACGTACCCAGCTTTCCATTCTTACTCTTCTCATTGAGACCGGTCTGCCTGCTGCAAGTTTCGTTTTAATACTCTTCCTCCATTTTCCATAACTGTAATCCGCTCTCTGTCAAACCCCTCCAGCAGTATGATCGCACATTTACGGGATATTCCCAGACGGTCACGAAATTCTCCAGTCTGGATCATACCCTTTTCTTCATATAACAGATACGCCATATCCAGAGCTTTCTGCCGTATTTCCCAGTGCATATAATGCTTCTCGTCAAACCGTACAAGAACACCGTCCCGCACCATGGCAAAGAACACTTCTGAAAAATCCCGCTCACCGGAAAATACTTTCTTCACTTCATCTGTCAGCGGAGGCTTAAAGCCCGATTTCAGATATAATTCCTGCAGCTGCAAAAAGACAGAATTTCCACATATTTCTTCTGTTATTTTTCCTGCAGCATGTGCTTTTTTTCTTTCCTTTCCCGTACATGCGCAATGAACAGCAGCATCTGCATTCTGTCCTTTTTTCCTTTTTACCCCATTGGGATTCAGCACAACTCCACCGCCGATGGTTTCTACTGGCGAATAAAATCTTATAACAAAATGATCCCCTGCTTTCATTGCCGTCATCTGCTCCATCCGAAGCTGGACTACGGCCTCTTCACCGGGCTTCAGCACTTCTCTGTCAAACAAAATTATTTTACACACCAGTTCTGCTGCCCCATGATAAAGATGAACACGGGTACCGCTTTTTAAAGAACGCTGTCCTGACTTCAACAGCTGCAGCCGTACACCTGCAATCATGGTACCTTCCATACTTCCTGCTGCTGCCAGAATTTCTCCCCGGGAGATCTGCTCTTTTCCAATCCCCGGAAGATTTACAGCCACCCGCTGTCCCGGAACAGCTTCGGATACTTCCTGACCATGCACCTGAATCCCTCGAATTTTTACCCTTTCAGCTCTGGGATAAAGCATGGCGTCATAATTCAAGCCTAAACTGCCATCAAGCAGCGTCCCGGTCACTACAGTTCCAAAACCCTTTAGAGAAAATACACGATCTATGGGCAGGCGAAACGCAGATGCTTTTGTCCCCATTCTGCCTGTGCAGCTGTCACCTTCTTTTTGGGAAGGCTTCTGATTTCCCGTGGTTTTTCCGGCTGTGCACAGTTTCCACAACACCCTGCGCAGTTCCTCAATCCCACGCCCATCCACAGCACTGGTCACTACCACATCCGCATTTTCCAGAAACGTTCCCTCTGCAAATTCCCTGATTTCCTGGTCAAGTCCCTTTTTCCATTCCAGGTCACCTTTGGTGAGTACAATCACACCCTGTTGAATACCAAGCAGGGAAAGTATTGCCAGATGTTCCCTGGTCTGAGGCATTACTCCCTCATCCGCTGCGATCACTACCATGGCAATGTCAATTCCGCCAGCTCCGGCCAGCATATTCTTTATAAATTTTTCATGACCTGGCACGTCAATAATCCCTGCTTCCCTGCCATCCGGAAATTTCAGAAACGCAAAACCATTTTCAATTGTAATCCCCCGCCTTTTTTCCTCTGCCAGGCGATCCGTATCCGTGCCTGTCAGCGCCTTGACCAGCCAGGTCTTACCATGATCAATATGTCCGGCAGTACCTATGATTCTGTACCTTTTTTCTTCCATATCTTTTCCACGCCCCATTTTGTTCGAACAATCCCACTATTTCCTTTCCAAATAAACAGCGCGAAGAAACCACTTCTCCGCGCCATGTTTACGTTTATAACAATATTGTCTTTTTCCTGTTGTTCAGAAATATAATTCAGTAATTTAATAACATTATTCTACAGTAACAGATTTTGCCAGGTTTCTCGGCTTGTCCACATCCAGGCCCTTCGCTACGCTGACATAATATCCCATCAGCTGCAGCGGAACAATTGCAAGGCTGGTTGTGAAATACTTCTCCGTCTTGGGAACATATACGGAGAAATCAGCGGTATCCTCAATACTGTAATTGCCATAGCTGGTCAGTCCCATCAGATAAGCACCACGGCTCTTTACCTCAACCATATTGCTCAGTGTCTTCTCAAAAAGATCCTTCTGCGTCATCACACCGATCACCAGAGTACCATCCTCTACAAGGCTGATAGTTCCGTGCTTCAGCTCACCTGCTGCGTAAGCCTCAGAATGAATATAACTGATCTCCTTCATCTTCAGGCTTCCTTCCATGCTGATAGCATAGTCAATTCCTCGTCCGATGAAGAAAATATCATGGGCATTTGCATACTTGCTTGCAAACCACTGGATACGCTCCTTATCATCCAGAACACGGCTGATCTTGTCCGGCAGGGTCTCCATCTCAGCAAGCAGACGGGTCACATTCCCCTCCTCAAGCTTTCCCTGGACAAAAGCGCTCTGGATAGCCAGCAGATACATGGCGATCAGCTGGGTGCTGTAAGCCTTGGTGGTGGCAACCGAAATCTCAGGTCCCGCATAAGTATATAACGTATAATCACTCTCTCTTGCAATACTGGAGCCTACAACATTGACTACGCTAAGTACCGGAACATTTCTATCTCTGGCAAGACGAAGAGCAGCCAGACTGTCTGCGGTCTCTCCAGACTGGGAAATAATAACCACCATGGAATCCTCCACAAGGATCGGATCACGGTAACGGAACTCAGAAGCCACATCCACCTCAACCGGGATCTTCGCCATGGATTCGATCACATATTTGCCAACCATGCCAACATGGTAAGCAGAACCGCAGGCGATGATATAGATTCTCTTAAGAGAAGCCAGTTTCTCATCTGTAAGCCCTGTCTCAGAAAAATCAATGTGTCCCTCTTTTACATAAGCGCCAATGGTGTCCTGAACAGCCTTCGGCTGCTCATGGATCTCTTTCAGCATAAAGTGCTCATAGCCGCCCTTCTCAGCAGCAGCTGCATCCCACTGGATCTCCACAACGTCTTTCTCAATCTCTTCACGGTCGATATTGTAGAAATGGATCTCATCACGGGAAAGCTCCGCAATTTCAAGATTGCCGATATAATAAACTCTTCTGGTCTGATCCAGGATCGCAGGAACATCAGAAGCGATAAGGCTTCCGTTCTCGCTCTTTCCAATGATCAGCGGACTGTCCTTGCGGGCTGCAAACAGTTTGCCCGGATAGTCCTTGAAAATAACACCAAATGCATAAGAACCGCGGATACGGAGCATTGCTCTGGAGATTGCTTCCAACGGGGTTCCGGTTTTCTTATAGTAGTAATCTACCAGCTTCACAGCCACTTCTGTATCTGTCTGTGAATAGAACGTATAACCGGAACGAAGAAGCTTCGCCTTCAGCTCCTGATAATTCTCGATAATTCCATTATGAACAAGTACTACGGACTTATCATCTGTACAATGAGGATGGGCATTTGTCTCAGAAGGCTCTCCATGAGTCGCCCAGCGGGTATGACCGATGCCGCAGGTACCCGGTACGGCTGAACCGCCGTCTGTCTTCTCGATCAAAGTTTTCAGACGCCCTTTCGCCTTTACGATTGCGATCTTATCAGCTGCCTCGTTTCGAACTGCGATACCTGCTGAATCATAGCCTCTGTATTCCAGCTTGGAAAGGCCTGTCAGCAAAATCGGTGCCGCCTGTTCATCTCCTACATAACCAACAATTCCACACATAAAATTTCCTCCTCAGTCTCAGTCTTAATCATTCTCCTCGTTTTTCTCCTGGCCAGCTGTCTTCTGCCATGCCTCAACCCCTTCTGTATTTTCCTTCTGGAAAAGGATTTTGAAGGTAAGCATCAAAAGCTTCAGATCCAGCTTCAGAGAATAGGTCTCAATATAGGTGAGATCCAGTTTCAGCTTATCATAAGGTGTCGTGTTGTATTTACCATAAACCTGGGCATAACCGGTAAGTCCGGCCTTCACTTTCAGGCGGTAATCAAATTCAGGGATCCTCTCGCTATACAGTGCAGCAATTTCCGGCCGCTCCGGTCTTGGGCCTACCAGAGACATATCACCTTTCAGGATATTAAAAATCTGTGGCAGCTCATCGAAATGGATCCGGCGGATAAGCTTCCCGACCGGTGTGATCCTGTCATCCTCTTTCTTCGCCAGCTGGGCACCCTTCACTTCAGAGTCCATTTTCATGCTTCTGAATTTCAGGATCATAAAGATCTGCTTATCCTTCGTAAGACGCGGCTGCTTATAAAAAACAGGACCGCCATCATAAAGCTTAATAGCAAGTGCGATCAGAATCATAAACGGAGATGCGATCACCAGCCCTGCCAGGGAAAATATAATATCCACAATTCTTTTGAAAAACAGCTGCTCTGCTGTCAGACGCAGGTTTCTGGAAAGAAGAAGCGTGGTATCAAATAAATGAATATCGTCTGCATTCCGGAGCATAATATCAGAAAGCTTCGGAATAGAATAACAGCGGATATCCTTCTCAAAGCAGTATTTCAGAAGAAGATTTCGTTCGTGGGACGGGATATCCCCGATCACAACTGCTTTATATCCGTTGATCTTCTCCTTGATCACGTCAAGGCCAAGGGAAAGGGATGCCATCTCTTTAATGGCATATTTATCCTCTCTGGTCTCAAACTTATTCCTTAAATCTCCCGGATTACGCCCGCCATAAATCATCAGCATCTGTCTGGGCGGATACAGTCTGGTGTACACATAACGCATACCAACCACCCATATGACAACGATCACCAGGTCAATCCCCGTCATAGCCAGCATAGGTGTCAGATGCTCTCCCAGACGCCAGCGGCCGATCAGGCACAGCTGTAAATAGGTAATAAAATTCACGCAGCACACAGACAGGATCTGGGAATAGATTACTTCAAATACCCGCAGATAACCCACCTTAAAACCACCGTAAATTTTATAAAAGAAGTATATCATCAGCACATACAGACCAATGACTACCTGATTACCTCTGTCAAAGCGTCTGCCGATAACCTCCTTGTGGGCATAAAATTTATACCAGATATAGGCGAAAAGCAATGTTTCAATAGCTATGATCACCGCAGACGCCAAAAACATGATCAGTCTCTTATATCGTTCGCGATTTTCCATTTTTTCCTCCAGTAAATTTCCTCTGAAATCTATACGTTGTATAAGTATAGCACAAAAAACCCCAGAGGAAAACGATTTTTTTCGTCACTCATTTTTGACAAAAAATGACAGAGCGGGTTGATATCCACCCCAAACCGTGATAAAATCAGTACATATTGTGGTAAAGCAATATAATATTTATACAATATGAT
>OAVC01000775.1_pt1 | contig 14223 bp, 11 predicted proteins | sample 1495261 | NCBI WGS metagenome assembly OAVC01 (sample SAMEA2580074, study PRJEB22360) | human gut metagenome | biome: human gut; feature: human-associated habitat; material: faeces | place: Denmark | collected 2008/2010
CCTGGGTCTTTCGGCCAGCGCCGGCCAGGCCCGCCGCGATATCGACGGCGGCGGCGTCAAAATCAACGGCAAGGCCGTGGCTCCCAAGAGCTATAACATCGATCCCAGCGCCCTCAAACTGGGTGACACCCTCTCCGTGGGCAAGCGCAAGGGCTTCAAGCTGATCTAACGAGCGAGTTGACCTCACAAGTGCAATAAGGCCGCAGCCGGGAATCCCGACTGTGGCCTTTTGAGTTGCGGTGAAATAGTTCCTAAAAATGCCATACGGCGCCCAGGCAGGAACTATTCCACCGCAACTTTTCTTCCGCACCCAAGGGATCATTTGGCGGTGCCGTTAAGCGGATGGGGTGTTAGCGGGACCTCCTTTTGGGCATACAATTGCTATTGGCTTGCTGCGGTGAAGGCTCGTCCGCTCCGCAGTTATTTCTACAGTTAAAGGAGAATGTATGTCCGTTGAGGTCATGAGGTCTGTGATCGATGCTGCCGAGGGGCGCGTGCCCGTCGACACGCTGTTTACCAATGCGCAGATTGTCGACGTGTATGGCCAGCGTGTGGCGCCCGGCAGCGTTGCCGTCAAGGACGGTGTGATCGTCGGCGTGCTCTACGATGGTCGCGACGATGCCGCCGGCACCTACGAGGCTGCCGAGGTCATTGACTGCCAGGGCCGCTATCTCGCCCCCGGCTTTATCGACGGACATCTGCACATTGAGTCCTCGAACATCCGTCCCGCCGAGTATGCGCGCATGGCGGCGACGCGCGGTACCACCACCGCCATTGTCTGGTTGGCAGCCACGAGATCGCCAACGTGGCGGGGCTCGACGGCCTGCGCTTTATGATCGAGGACGGTCGCCGCGCGCCCATTTCCATCAAGTACATGATGCCCTCATGCGTGCCCGCGCTGCCCGATGAGCAAGCGGGCGCTGTGATTACCGCTGCTGACATGCAGGCGTTTTTTGCCGAGCATCCGGGCGACGTTTTTGGCCTGGGCGAGATGATGAACCTGCCGGGCGTCTTTATGGCCGATCCCGAGACCTGCGCTCGCATCGATGCTGCCAACCAGACGCCGTCCAAGCAGGTCGACGGCCATGCGCCGCTCGTTGCCGGCAAGGACCTCAATGCCTATGCCGCGGCGGGTATTATTGCCGACCACGAGTCGACGATTCCCGAGGAGGCGCTCGACAAGCTGTCTCGCGGCATGTACGTGATGCTGCGCGAGGGTACGTGCAGCCATGATCTGCCCAACCTGTCGCCGATGCTGCTGGAGAATCCCGCGCGCGCCCGCCGCTGCTGCTTTGCGACTGACGACCGCGCTCCTTCCGATGCGCTTGCAACCGGCATGATCGACAATGCCTGCCGCGTGGCGATTGAGGCCGGTATCGACCCGGTGGTCGCCATCTCCATGGCGTCCCTTTCCACGGCTGAGGCGTTTGGGCTAGATCACGGCTGTCGCGACCCGCACGAGCTACGCGGTGCGATTGCCCCGGGCAAACGTGCCGACCTGCTGGTGCTCAATGACCTGACGTTTGCCACGGCTCCGCATCGCGTATATGCCGCCGGTGCTCTGGTGGCGCAGGACGGCACCTTTGTGGGCGAGGTCGCACCCGAGACGGCCGAGGTCGCAGCGCTTGCCGATGAGCTGCGTGCTTCCGTTAAGCTGCCGAAGCTTTCGCTTGACGTGTTCGACTATGCCTTTAAGCCGGGCGAGGCCGTTATCGATGTCATCCCGGGTATGGCTATCACGGGTATGGCCCGCCCCGAGAGCGCCGAGGACTTGCGCCGCATTATGCTGATTGAGCGCCATGGCCGCGGCATGTCGCTGCAGGCCGAGGGCGCCGATGGCGACGGCCCCGCTGGCCTGGGTCTGGTCGGCAAGCATATCGGTCGCGGCTGGGTGCGCGGTTTCACCATTACCGGTGGTGCCATTGCCTCCACGATCGGCCACGACTCGCACAACGTGTGCGTGGTGGGCGACAATGCGGCGGATATGATGGCTGCCGTTGAGGCCGTGGGCCAGGGTGGTCACGTGCTGGTGCGCAACGGCGAGGTCGTGGCGCGCATTCCGCTGGCGCTCGGTGGCCTGATGAGCGAAGGCACGGCCGAGGACGTTGCCGCGCAGCACGACGACTTTATGGTCAAGGCGCGCGCCATGGGTATTGAGCCGCCGCTCGACCCCATCATGGGCATCATCTTCCTGCCCCTGCCGGTGATCCCGACGCTCCGCATCCGCCCCGAGGGCATGTTCGACGTCACAACCTTCACCTACGCCGACTAGTCATCGGGGACGTTCTTAAACGACTAGTCATCGGGGACACTCTTTGGCGGGCCGCCTGACGCCGCGACCGTAGGACCTCTGGCATGTGTGAGCTATTTGCCAGGTCCTTGTAACGTTTACGCCCGCGGAGTCTTATTTGAGCTCCCTTTGGGTACGTTGGAATCGGATACACGTTCGATTCCAACAAGCCCGAAGGGAGCTTTTCTATGTTTAAACTGATTGCATCCGATATGGACGGCACACTGCTTGACGAAAACGGCCAGGTGCCTCCCGAGACCTATGAACTGATTCTGGCGCTACACGAGCATGGCGTGCATTTCGCCGCATCGTCAGGTCGTCGCTACGATCGCCTGTGCGAGTTCTTTGCGCCCGTTCGCGACAAGATGGACTTTGTCGCCGCTAACGGCGCCCAGGTCTACGCCGACGGTAAGATGGTAGACCGTGAGGTGTATTCCCACCTGGCGATTCGAAGGCTCGCCCAAGCCGTCAGGACGTTTCCCAATCTGCATCTTGCGCTCTTTGACCGAACCAAGTCCTTCCTGCTCGATGACGAGTGCAAGTTCGTGCGTGAGGTCGATAAGGACCTTCCCAATGCCGAGCGCATTTGGGAGCTGCCCGATCCCAGCGTAAATATCATCAAAGCGAGTATCTTTTGCGACGACAGTGCGGTTATGGACAGTGCGTACGTGCTACAGCGCGAACTTGGTCAGCTCTTTACTTTTGCGCCTTCGGGCAACGCGTGGATCGATGCCATGCAGCCTGGTGTGTCGAAGGCCTCGGGTATCGCGCAGCTCGCGGAGCATTACGGCATTGGTCGCGACGAGGTCATGGCGTTTGGCGACTCGATGAACGACTACGAGATCATTCGCTTTGTCGGCACGGGCTGCGCGATGGAAAACGCGCGCCCCGCGCTTAAGGCGGTGGCCGATCGCGTCATAGGCTGCAACCGCGACCACGCCGTTCAGCAGGAACTCCGTCGCGTGCTAGAGGGCCTCGCTTAATCCGGCAGCTGGGGACGTTCCCGTTCTGCTGGCAGTGGGGGACAGTCCTTGCAGCTTTTTGCGAAGAGTGTCCCCAACGACTAGTCGTTTAAGAACGTCCCCAATGACTAGGCGAGGGCGGCCATAATGGTGCGGGCGACGCCGTCGTGGTCGTTGTCGTATTCGGTGATGGCGTCGGCGGCCTCGCGGTCCTCGGGCTCGGCGTTGATCATGGCCATGCCGTGGCCCGCTGCCTGCAGCATGGGAATGTCGTTGATGTTGTCGCCGAACGCCCAGGCGTCGGCGGGACGCTCGCCCAGGTGCTCGCATAGCCACGCGAGGGCCGTTCCCTTGGTGGCGCCCTCGCCCATGACCTCGATATTCATGGCGTACGAACGCGTGACCTCAATGCCTCCGAGCGTGTCGAGCTCCGCCGCGATGGCGTCGCGATCGGCCGGGTCGTGCCAGTACATGGCGATGCGTTCGAGCGTCTCGACCTCGTCGATCTTGCTGTCGATATCCATGTCGATCGGTGTTCGTGTGCGCTTGAGCGAAGCCGCGATGTGGGGGTCGCCGCCGCAGAACTCATCCAGACGCGCGTAGAGCGAGCGGGGGAGGAAGCACTGCCCATCCGCGAAGATATCGAAGGTCACATCGTGGCCGGCGGCGATGCGATGGATACGATGGGCAATGCCGCAATCGAGCGGTCGGCTCAAAATGCGCGTGGCACGTGAGGCATCGGTGGGCGTACCGTCGTCGAGCTGCCAGACGCTGGCGCCGTTGGCGCAGACCGCGTAGTGTACGGCGGGATGGGCGAGGATGGGCTCAAAGATGCCCGACAGCGGGCGCCCCGTGCAGGGCACAAACTCAACACCGCGGCGCGCAAGCTCGTCGAGCATCGCCCAGGTGGCATCGCTCATCTGCTTATCACTCGTCAGCAGTGTTCCATCCATATCGGAAAACACAATCATTTGATGCAGCCCTTTCTACTGGCATAAAAAGCGTGGCCGAGGGCGGTGATGCCCTGGCCACGCTCGGGTTCTATAACGGTCCGCGTCTTAGCGATCGGCGAGCGGCTTGTACTCCAGCGGATCGATCACCGGACGGTATGCCGGGCGGATGATGCGATGCGCGCAGAAGAGCTCTTCCATGCGGTGCGCCGACCAGCCGGCCATGCGGGCGACGGCGAACAGCGGCGTAAAGAGCGTCTCGGGCACGCCGAGCATCTTGTAGATAAAGCCCGTGTACAGGTCGATGTTGGCGCAGATGGGCTTGGTCATGCCGTGATCGCGCATCACCTGCGGGGCCAGGCGCTCGATGCGCTCGATGAGCGCGAACTCCTCGCCCAAGTCCTTCTTGGCGGCAAGCGTGCGCGCGTAACGGCGGCACACCTCGGCGCGCGGGTCGCTGAGCGTATAGACGGCGTGGCCCATACCGTAGATGAGGCCCGTGCCGTCGAAAGCCTGCTTGTCGAGGATCTTGCCCAGGTAGGCCGCGACCTCGTCCTCGTCCTCCCAGTTGGAGACATGCGCGCGGATGTCCTCGTGCATAGACACGACCTTGGCATTGGCACCGCCGTGGCGCGGGCCCTTGAGCGAGCCGATAGCCGCGGCGTAGGCGGAATACGGGTCGGTGGCCGATGAGGACAGCACGCGGCAGGCGAACGTGGAGTTGTTGCCGCCGCCGTGTTCGGCATGCAGCATAAGCATCACGTCGAGCAGCATGGCCTCGTCGCGGGTGAATGCCATGCCGCCGCGTAGGACCTGCAGGATGGTCTCGGCGGTGGAGAGACCGGGCGTGGGGTGCGGCACATGAACCTCGGAGCCGCGGCGCTTGGCGACCGAGGCCATATGCGCGAAGGCGGCGATGCGGGGGAGACGGGCGAGCATGGAGATGGCGACGTCGATTTCGTGCTCGGGTGTAATGGCGTCGGGCTCGGCGTCGAAGGCGTAGAGCAGCAGCACGGCGCGCTGGAGCACGTTCATGATGCTCGACGACACCGTGGTCATGGGGAACTCACGGACGTATTCGTCGCTCAGGTGCCTAAAAGCACCCAGGCGTCCGCAAAAACCGTCGAGTTCCTCTTTGGTGGGCAGCGAGCCCGTGATGAGCAGATAGGCGACCTCTTCGTAGCCGTAGCGGTTCTCGGCCTGGGCGTTGTTGACCAGATCCTCGATGCTGTAGCCACGAAGTGTGAGCTTGCCCTGATCGGGCACGACTTTACCGTCGACCTTGTTGTAGCCGTGCACGTCCGAGATGCGGGTAAGGCCCGCGACCACGCCCGAGCCGTCGGCATTGCGCAGGCCGCGCTTGACGTTGTGCTCTACGAACAGGTCCTCGTCGTACGGGGCGGTCGGCAGGCCGTGGTAGAGGTTTTCGCTTTCGGGCGAAATCTGACGGCTCGCCTCGTAATCCAGAACCAGGCGGCTCAGGTGATCGTCGAAGCGGTAGTAGATTTTCTTGGCGTCGTAGGCCATGCGTGCTCCTCTCCGGTCCGCTTTGGGGCGGCGCGCTTGGACGATATGACGTCAGGCTGCCCTGAGCGGCTTGTTCGCTACAGGCGGTACATAAAGTTAAAGACGTCCTCGCGCTGAATGGACACGTTGACGCCCGAAAGCTCGCCTGCCTCGGCCAGGGCCTTCTGCAGCTCGGCGAAGTCGAGCTTGGACTCGGCGGTGTCGGCCAGCATGGTCATGGTGAAGATGTCCTCGATAATGGACTGCGTGATGTCGCGGATGTCGACGTTGGCCTCGCCCAGAACACGGGTGACGCCGGCGACGATACCGGGGCGGTTCTTGCCAAGGACGGTGATGACGATACGGGAGGACGAGATCTCGGCCATGGGAAACCCTTTCGCGTGGTTGCGGCGCGCGCGGGCGCTCCGCTACGGTACAGTGTTCATCATTGTACCTGTCTGGCGCCAAAAGGGGTGTGCTTACTGCGGCGTTACACGTCTGCAACATGGGCGAAGGGGCGACAGGGTGCGTGTCCGCTGCGGTTGGCCACGCCGCGTTGCACAAAGACCGTGAACCTTTTGTGGGACGCGCGGCGCCGTGGTACCATAGCCAAGTTTGTTGTCTTGGTCGGAAACCAAGACGCCTTATGCGCTGATCGGTAACCAGCGCCTGACTAATAAGGAGTCCTACCATGAAGCAGGGTATCCATCCCCAGTATGTCGAGTGCACGGTGACGTGCTCCTGCGGCAACACCTTCAAGACGCACGCTACCGTGTCCGAGATGAAGGTCGAGCTTTGCAACGAGTGCCACCCGTTCTACACCGGCCAGCAGAAGTTCGTCGACACCGGTGGACGCGTCCAGCGCTTCGCCGACAAGTTCGGTGGCGCCGCTGCCGCCCAGCTCAAGAAGGCCGAGGAGGCCAAGGCTGCCAAGGCCGCCAAGGCTGCTGAGGCCGAGGCCGCTCGCAAGGCTGCCGCTGAGGCTAAGGCTGCCGAGAAGGCTAAGCGTGCTGCTAAGTTTGCCGAGGAGGCTGCCAAGCAGGCCGCCGAGGCTCCCGCAGAGGCTCCCGTCGAGGAGGCCGCTGCCGAGGCCGAGACCACCGAGGCTGCTGAGTAAATAGCTCGCCGCGGAATCACTCGCATTCATGGCATGAGGGCCGTGCATCCATTTGGGTGCGCGGCCCTTTTTCTTTTTAAATTAGTGCGAACTAACCTGTCCCCATGGCACCACATGGCAGAGAGGCGGCGTTTGCCCAGATAGACCTGCCAAAATTAACCTGTCCCATTGTGGCAGGTTGGTCGTAGTTATTACGTGGCGGTCGAGCTCGACCGTATAGGCCGCGCCTTGTTTGGCTAAAGTACAATCATCTGTGTTTAACTCGTCCGCAGCTGCACGGCGTGGGCGATGGCCAAAAAGGAAAACCACATGGGATTCATGTCAAAGCTGCTGTCCTTTGGATCCGATAAGGACCTTAAGCGCTACTACAAGATCGTCGACCAGATCAACGGTCTTGAGCCCCAGTTTGAGAAGATGACCGAGGAGGAACTCCGCGCCCAGACCGATAAGTTCCGCGAGCGTTACGCCAACGGCGAGTCGCTCGACGACATGCTCCCCGAGGCCTTTGCCACCGTGCGTGAGGCTTCCAAGCGCACCATGGGTATGCGCCACTTTGACGTGCAGCTCATTGGCGCCATGGCACTGCACGAGGGCCACATCGCCGAGATGAAGACCGGCGAAGGTAAGACCCTCGTCTCCACGTTGGCCGGCTATCTTAACGCTATTGCCGGCAAGGGCGTGCACGTCGTTACTGTCAATGATTACCTTGCCAAGCGCGACTCCGAGTGGATGGGCCGCATCTACAAGTACCTGGGCATGACCGTCGGTCTGCTCCAGAACAACATGCCGCTCGAGCTCAAGCGCCCGGCCTACCAGGCCGACGTCACGTACGGCACCAACTCCGAGTTCGGTTTCGATTACCTGCGCGATAACATGGTCACCCGCCCCGAGCAGCGTGTGCAGCGCGGCCACAACTACGCCATCGTCGACGAGGTTGACTCCATCCTAATCGACGAGGCGCGTACCCCGCTCATCATCTCGGGCGCCGGCACCAAGTCCGCCAGCACCTACAAGGACTTCGCGCGTGCCGTGCGTGGCCTTGAGCGCGGCGAGGACGTGTCGCACGACATGCTCACCGCCACCGAGGACGTGGAGCCCACGGGCGACTATGTCATGGATGAGGCCAAGCACACCATTGCCGCTACCGAGCGCGGTCTTAAGAAGATCGAGCGCCGCCTGGGCATCGAGGACATCTACGCCGATCTCTCTGGCCAGCTGGTCAACCACCTGCAGCAGGCGCTGAAGGCCCAGTACATGTTCCATCGCGACAAGCAGTACGTGGTCACTAACGGCGAGGTCAAGATCGTCGACGAGTTCACCGGCCGCATCATGGAGGGCCGCCGCTATTCTGAGGGCCTGCACCAGGCCATCGAGGCCAAAGAGGGCGTGCTCGTACGCGAGGAGAACCAGACCCTGGCCACCATCACCCTGCAGAACTACTTCCGTCTGTATGACAAGCTTTCCGGTATGACCGGCACGGCACTTACCGAGGATGCCGAGTTCCGCGAGATCTACAAGCTGCCCGTCGAGGTCATCCCCTCCAACAAGCCCGTGCAGCGCGTGGACCACGAGGACCTGGTATATCGTACCATTCAGGCTAAATACAACGCCGTTGCCGACGACGTTGAGCGTCGTCACGCCAAGGGCCAGCCGGTCCTGGTGGGCACCGTCTCCATCGAGAGCTCCGAGAAGCTGTCAGCCGCCCTTACCAAGCGCGGCATCGCGCACGAGGTCCTCAACGCTAAACATCACGAGCGCGAGGCCCACATCGTGGCCCAGGCCGGACGCTACGGCGCCGTGACCATCGCCACCAACATGGCCGGTCGTGGTACCGACATCCTGCTGGGCGGCAACCCCGACGAGCTGGTGCGCGAGCGCCTGGAGTACGAGGGCCTGACCATGGAGGACGTGACGCCCGAGCAGCTCGAGCAGTTTAACGCCGAGGCCAAGGAGACTTGCAAGGCCGAGCGCGAGCGCGTGCTTGCCGCCGGCGGCCTGACCGTCATCGGCACCGAGCGCCATGAGTCCCGCCGTATCGACAACCAGCTGCGCGGCCGTTCCGGCCGTCAGGGCGATCCAGGCGAGACCCAGTTCTACCTGTCGCTCGAGGACGACCTCATGCGCCTGTTCGGCGGCGACAAGATGGACCGCGTCTCCAAGATGATGGTCACGGCCGACATGGGCGACGACATGCCCATCCAGCACAAGATCATCTCCAAGGCCGTCGAGAGCGCCCAGCACAAGGTCGAGAGCATCAACTTCTCCATGCGTAAGAGCGTCCTTGAGTACGACGACGTCATGAACAAGCAGCGCCAGGTCATCTACGCCGAGCGCAATAAGATTCTGGACGGCAAGGACCTGACCGACCACATCACCGAGGTCATGCACGACACCGTGTACCGCTGCGTGCAGGAGTTCTGCACCAAGGACAGTCACGATGGCGAGCGCGACCTGGAGGGCCTGCGCAAGTGGGTTGTGGAGCTCACCGGCCACATCGATACGCCGAAGTTCCCCGACGAGGATTATGAGGCCCTGGCTGCCGATGTCCTGGCTTACGTAGAGAAGTGCTACAACATGAAGGCCGAGCGCTTGGGCGAGGACCTGATGCGCGAGCTCAACACCCAGGTCATGCTGCGCGTCATCGATACCCGCTGGATGAACTACCTGCAGGAGATGGACTACCTCAAGACCGGCATCGGCCTGCGCGGCTTTGGCCAGCGCGACCCGCTGGTCGAGTACAAGACCGAGGCCTACGGCGCGTTCCAGATACTCGTCGATACCATGTATGAGGATTACCTGCGCACGGTTTTGCGCATCGAGATCAAGGCTGCCCCGCGTGCCGTGGAGCACAAGGAGGAGCCCTCGCTCGAGGGTGCGCGCTTCTCCGGTCCTGCCGAGGTCGATGGTGACAACGGCGACTCGGTGCTGCGCAAGCAGGCGCAGGTGCAGGCCCGCACGGCTGTCCAGGGTGGTCCGGCTGCCGTCAACAACGGTGGCAAGGTGACCACTTATCGCAAGTCCGAGAGCGACGATCCGTACGTCAACGTGGGCCGCAACGACCCGTGCCCCTGCGGTAGCGGCAAGAAGTTTAAGTACTGCCACGGCAGGAATCGTTAATGGCTGAGGCTTTAGAGATAACGCCCGCCGAGCTGGACGCGTTCGCGGACCGGCTCGGCGAGGTCGAGTCGTATCTCCACCTGGACGAGAAGCGTACCCGTGTGACCGAGCTCGAGGCCAAAAGCGTTGCCCCTGGCTTTTGGGATGACGCCGACGCCGCCCGTGCCACCATGGAGGAGATCGCGCGTACCAAGGAAGATATCGCTGCCGTGGACACCGCGCGCGGTGAGCTCTCTGATGCCCGCGCGGCGTTGGAGCTTGCCGACGAGATGGGCGATGACCCCGATGCCGCCGCGCTGCGCGAGGAGGCTGCCGCGACGGCGGAGCGCCTGGCCCGCGCTATCGACGAGCTTGAGCTTTCGAGCTGGTTTACCGGTGAGTTCGATCACGGCGATGCCATTGTGACTATCAAGCCCGGACAGGGTGGTCTGGAGGCCCAGGACTGGACCTTCATGCTCTTTAAGATGTACATGAAGTACTGCCAACGTCGCGGCTGGAAGGTCACCATTAACGACTGTCCCGCGGCTGAGGTCATCGGCATCGACCGTGCGACTTTTACCGTCGAGGGCAAGGACGCGTTTGGCATGCTGCGCGCCGAGGCCGGCGTCCACCGCTTGGTTCGCATTAGCCCCACCGACGACAAGAAGCGCCGCCAGACCACGTTTGCCGGCGTCGAGGTCATCCCCGTGCTACCCGATGATATCGACATCGAGATCAGTCCCGACGACATCCGCGTGGACGTGTACCACGCGAGCGGCCCGGGCGGTCAGGGCGTCAACACCACTGACTCCGCCGTGCGCGTGACGCATTTTCCCAGCGGCATTGTGGTCACCTGCCAAAACGAGCGCAGCCAGATCCAGAACAAGGCCGCGTGCATGCAGATCCTCAAGGCTCGCCTGTACGAGATTGAGCTCGAGAAGCGTGCCGAGGCCCTGGATGAGATCCGCGGACCCAAGACCACGATTGGTTTTGGCAACCAGATTCGCAGCTACGTGCTCTACCCGTACCAGATGGTCAAGGACCTACGCACGGGCGTGGAGACCAGCAATGTCGAGGCCGTTCTTGACGATGGCGACCTGGACCCGTTTGTTATTGGCTACCATCGTTGGGCCACCGGCAACGCCGATGCAGAAGGCTCGGAGGTCTAAAACATCGGGCAGCTTCAAGCCGATGCTAAGCCCAACGGTTGGACGGGTTTGTATCCAGAATAAACCCTGCGCAGGGGTGGTTTTTGTCCGGCGAATCGGTAGAATCGAATACAGCAAGAAGTTCGAAGCGCATCCGTTTGGGTGCGCTTTTTTGAGGGAGGCAGCATGGCATATCGTCTGGACATCAAGCGCATTCTTTCGATGAACTTCTTTCACGACCTGCCCCAGATTATGTTGGGGTGCGCTCTGGCCGCTATTGCGACCGACCTGTTTTTGATTCCCAACGGCCTTGCTGCCGGTGGCGTTACGGGCCTTGCCACCATTATCCAGGCGGTCGGTGCATCGCGCGGCCTATCGCTTCCCGTTGGTATTCAGACGATCGTGATGAACGCCTTGCTGTTGTTGGTCGTTATGCGCGAGGGCGGCATGTTCTACGTGGTGCAGACCGCGACGGGCTTTGTGCTGCTGGGCTTCTTTACCGATCTGTTCGCCCCGTTTGTAGCACCTCTGGCGGATGCGGACCTGATGCTCCCTGCCATGTGGGGCGGCATTATTACGGGCATCGGTTACGGCATGGTGTTGCGCGCCGGCGCCAACACCGGCGGCTCGGACACGATTGGCCAAATCATCTCGCGTAACACCTCACTGCCGGTGGGCTCGACCGTCATGGCGATCGATGTTGCCGTATGCGCGCTGTCGGCTCCGGTCTTTTCAATCGAAAACGCACTATATGCAGGCCTTTCGATGGTCATTAGCGGCTACGTGATCGATGCCGTGGTCGATGGTGGCAACAAACGCCGTATGGTACTCATCATCTCGGACAAGTTCCCTGATATCGCTGCCGATATCATGTATGGCCTGGGTCGTGGTTGTACCAAGTTTAAGGCGACTGGCATGTATTCGGGTGCCGAGAAGCCGGTGATTATGGTCATCGTGAGCCGTCGAGAGCTCAATACCCTCAAGACGATCGTGCGCGAGCGCGATCCTCACGCCATTGTGACGGTCGCTGACGTTACGGAAGCCTTCGGCGAGGGATTCAAGGACATTAGCGCGTAGGGGCGACCGCGTTCCATCCAAAAGACGTTCACATTGATAAACCGTTTCATCAGCGGTTCTGCCTGCTAAATTGTTCAAATAATGATAAAAACTCTGGTAAAGCCATCAGTTTCCAGCATAATGAATGACGTACGTGCATTGCGGCTGTGTTGGGATTACCTTCGGTGCCGTGCGCATTTTGTCTAATGAGGATGAAAGGAAGGCACAATGAGCGACGAAGAGCTCAAAAAGGTTGCCAACGAGGTAAGGAAGGGCATCGTCACCGGCGTGCACGCTGCCAAGTCCGGCCATCCGGGCGGTTCGCTCGGCGCTGCCGACATCATGACCTATCTGTACTTTGAGGAAATGAACGTCGACCCGGCCGACCCCCGCAAGGCCGACCGCGACCGCTTCGTGCTTTCCAAGGGTCACTGCGCGCCTGGTCTGTACGCCGTGCTCGCCGAGCGCGGATTCTTCCCCAAGGAGGATCTCGAGACGCTGCGCCACATCGGCAGCCACCTGCAGGGCCATCCCAACATGAACGACACCCCGGGCGTCGACATGTCCACCGGCTCGCTCGGCCAGGGCATCTCCGCCGCCGTGGGCATGGCCGTTGCCGCCAAGCACTGGGGCGACGACTATCGCACCTACGCCCTGCTGGGCGACGGCGAGAGCGAGGAGGGCCAGGTCTGGGAGGCCGCCATGTTTGCCGGCAACCAGCAGCTCGACAACCTCTGCGTGATCGTCGACCATAACGGCCTGCAGATCGATGGCCCCGTCGAGGAGGTCAACGACCCCATGCCGCTCGCCGACAAGTTCCGCGCCTTCAAGTTCCATGTGGTGGAGCTCGCCGACGGCAACGACTTCGACCAGATCCGCGCCGCCTTTGCCGAGGCCCGCGCCACCAAGGGTCAGCCGACCGCCATTATCGCTGAGACCACGAAGGGCAAGGGCGTCTCCTTTATGGAGAACCAGGTGGGTTGGCACGGTAAGGCCCCCAACGATGAACAGTTTGAGCAGGCCATGGCAGAGCTCACGGCCGCCGGAGAGGAGCTCTAGGATGGCAGACGTCAAGAAAATCGCCACGCGCGTAAGCTACGGCGAGGCCCTCGTCGAGCTCGCCAACGAGCACGATGACTTTGTGGTCCTCGACGCCGACCTGGCCGCCGCCACGCAGACCGGCAAGTTTAAGGCCGCGTGCCCCGACCGCTTCTTCGATGTGGGCATCGCCGAGAGCAACCTGATGGGTGTTGCCGCCGGTATCGCAACCACCGGCCGCGTCGCCTTCGCGAGCAGCTTTGCCATGTTTGCCGCCGGCCGCGCCTTTGAGCAGGTCCGCAACTCCATCGGCTATCCGCACCTTAACGTTAAGATCGGTGCCACGCACGCCGGTATCTCGGTGGGCGAGGATGGCGCCACGCACCAGTGCTGCGAGGATATCGCCCTCATGCGCGTCATCCCCGGCATGACCGTGATCGTTCCCGCCGACCACATCGAGGCCCGTGCCGTGACGCGCGCCGCCTACGAGTGCGACGGCCCCGTGTACATGCGCTTCGCCCGTCTGGCCTCGCCGGTTATCAACGACCCCGAGACCTACAAGTTCGAGGTGGGCAAGGGCATCGTCATGCGCGAGGGCACCGACGTCACCATCATCGCCTGCGGCCTGATGGTCGGCGAGGCGCTCGAGGCCGCTGAGCAGCTTGCTGCCGAGGGCATCGATGCCGAGGTCATCAACATGCACACCATCAAGCCCATCGATGCCGACCTGATCGTCAGGAGCGCCACCAAGACCGGCCACGTCGTGACCGTCGAGGAGCACTCCGTGATCGGTGGCCTGGGCGGCGCCGTTGCCGACGTCCTGTGCGAGCAGTGCCCGACGCCGCTCAAGAAGATCGGCGTCAACGACACCTTTGGCGAGTCCGGCCCGGGCGCCGAGCTCTTGCACAAGTATGGCCTGGACGCCGCCAACATCGTGGCGACCACCAAGGAGTTCTTGGCATAAGGCAAGGCGGATCTCAAGGACTGCTTCGCCAGAACTATGGAAACCCGGCAGGGGCGCTCTCCTTGGGAGGGCCCCCCCTTCACGTGCTCCTCCGTC
>OAVC01000802.1_pt1 | contig 13736 bp, 9 predicted proteins | sample 1495261 | NCBI WGS metagenome assembly OAVC01 (sample SAMEA2580074, study PRJEB22360) | human gut metagenome | biome: human gut; feature: human-associated habitat; material: faeces | place: Denmark | collected 2008/2010
CTACCTGATCAACGCCGCAGGCAACGGCGCCGCCGACATCTCGCATATGGCCGGTGCCGAAGAGTTTCAGATGGTCTGGCGCCAGGGCAACATCGTGGTGCTGGACAAGGAGCCGCGCACGCTCATGCCGCTCTACCCCGTGCCGACGCCGGTGTCGAAGGGTGTTATCGTGACGGGCACTGTGCACGGCAACACCGTGATCACCGCCACGGCTGCCGTGCGCGAGCCGGGCGACACGCAGACCTATGCGAGCGATGTAAACGCGCTGCTGACCGGTGCACGAAAGCTGGTGCCCGATCTGGACACGCGCCGCGTGGTGCGCGCATTTGCCGGCGGGCGTCCGGTCATTCAGGGAACGAACGACTTCTTAATTGGACAGTCGGCCATGGTGCCAGGGCTTTTCCAGGCGGCGGGCATTCAGTCGCCGGGCGTGGCGAGTGCGCCGGCCATTGCCGAGCGTGTGGAGCTTGTGATGCGTGAGGCGGGCGTGGAGCTGCGCGAGCGGGCGGACTGGAACCCAATTCGCCGCGCACCGGACGACTTTGACCGCGCACCGCTGACGCGCAAGGAGGAGCTCATTGAGTCCGATCCCGCGTGGGGGCAGATCGTTTGCCGCTGCGAGACGGTGCCCGAGGCCGAGATCGTTGCCGCGATTCGACGCCACCCGGGCGCGGTTTCGGTCGAGGGCGTCAAGCGCCGCTGCCGCGCCGGCATGGGTCGGTGCCAAAGTGGCTTTTGCCAGAGCCGCGTGGTGGCGATCCTGGCGCGCGAGCTGGGCTGCGACCCCAGCGAAGTGCTGTTGGAGGATGCCGGGTCTTGGCTGGTCGAGGGACCGCTGAAGGGGGTGCGCTAGGATGGCGGCGTTTAATATGCGCGATGGACACGCGGAAGCAGAAGCTACCGAGGCGATGCAGACGCGGGCCTTCGACGTGGTCCTTATCGGAGGCGGCCCCGCCGGCATGGCGGCCGCGCTTGCCGCGCACAAGGTCGGCGCGCACGTGGCCATCGTGGAGCGTGAGCAGCATCTGGGCGGAATCCTCCGCCAGTGCATCCACCCCGGCTTTGGCCTGTCGCACTTTAAACAGGAGCTCACCGGTCCCGAGTACGCGCAGCGCTTTATCGACCAGGTGCGCGCAACCGACATTGCGCTGTTCCTGAACAGCATGGTGATTGGGATTGATTCGGGCGAGCCTACGGAAAACACCGCGGTCCACACCGTCACGCTCATGAGTCGCAACGGCATGCTACAGCTCACCGGACGCGCGGTCGTCCTTGCCATGGGCTGCCGCGAGCGCACCCGCAGCGAGATCAAGATTCCCGGTAGCCGTCCCGCTGGCGTATTTACGGCCGGACTGGCGCAGCGATACATCAATATCGAAAACCTCAAGCCCGGCTCGCGCGCCGTCATTTTGGGCTCGGGCGACATCGGACTTATTATGGCGCGCCGGTGCACGCTCGAGGGGATTTCCGTCGAGGGCGTGTACGAGCTCATGCCGTACGCCAACGGCCTGCGCCGTAACGTCAAGAATTGCCTAGACGACTTTGGAATTCCGCTGCACCTGTCCACCACCGTCACACGCGTGATCGGGCACGACCGCGTGGAGGCCGTCGAGGTAAGCCAGGTCGACGAGCACCTGGCGCCCATTGCCGGGACGGAGCGCATCGTTCCGTGCGACACGCTGCTGCTTTCGGTGGGGCTAATTCCCGAGAACGAGCTTTCGCTTGCCGCGGGCGTTGAGCTTGACCCACATACGCGCGGCGCCGTGGTGGACCAGAGCCTGCAGACGGGCGTGCCGGGCATCTTTGCCTGCGGCAATGTGCTGCATGTGCACGACCTAGCCGACAACGTGACGACCGAGTCCGAGAGGGCTGGCGCAGCTGCAGCGGCGTACGCGCTAGGTGGCGGAGCCGAGACGGACGCGGTCGCGGACACTGGCTGCGGGATCACCGTCTCCCCCGCCGGCATTGCAGGATACGCGCTGCCGGGACGCATTACGGCCGTGGCGCTCACCAAGCTCAACTTCCGCGTGCGCCGGCCAGTCGATGCCGCCCGCGTGCGCATTCTGGCAGGCGACGAAGAACTGTTTGCAGGCAAGGTCCGCCAGTTTAAACCGAGCATCATGGAGAGCTTCCCGCTGCCGCCAAAGGTGATTCAGCGCGCACTCGACCTAGGTGCTAGCGAAATTGTCCTGTCCGTCGATCCCGTTGAAGAGGCATAGCTCATGAGCACGAATACGACCGAGACGCTGCAGCTCGACTGCACGACCTGCCCATCCGAATGCCTTCTGACCGTAGAGGTGGAGCGCGACGCCAATGACGCCGTGGTGGAAGTGCGATCCGTGGTCGGCAACAACTGCCCGCGCGGCGATACGTTCGCACATCAGGAGCTCACATGCCCCATGCGTGTGCTCACCACCACCGTAGCAGTATCTGGCGGCGACGAAGCCCTGCTCCCCGTCCGCACATCCGAAGCCATCCCGCTAGAACTCCACGCCCAAGCCATGGACCTCATCCGCGGTCTGGTCGTCGAGGCCCCCATCCGCATGGGCGACGTCGTGCTAGAGAACCTCCTAAACACCAATATCAACCTAATCGCCAGCATGGACATCGACCCAGCCTAAGCAGCGCATTTAGAACGGGACTTCATCCCCCTCTGCAGTTGCGGTGGAATAGTTCCTGTTTTAGGCCATTACCCCGGCAAACAGGAACTATTTCACCGCAACTTATGTGGGGGCGCTTGGGATACCATGGTGGCAGCCTAGCGAAAGGATGATTCATGGCACATGTCGATGACCAGCGTGTGGCGCGCGTGCTCGATGCGCTCGAGGCTCAGCACCCCGGCGCACAGCTGCTCGTAAACGACCCGTGGTCGATTTATTACCTGACCGGCTTTTATGCCGATATGTTCGAGCGTTTTTGCGGCGTGCTGCTCGCACGCGATAGCGAGCCCGTAATCTTGGTCAACGCGCTGCATCAGCTGCCCGAGTATGACAATGCCCGCGTCGCGTACCACACCGATACCGACGTCGTGGCCGACGCCATCGTTCGCGAGGTCGATCCGACCAAACCGCTCGGCATCGACACCGTTATGCGCTCCGGCTTTTTGATGCCGCTCATGGAGCGCCGCGCAGCCAGCGAGTTCTTCCTTGGCGACTTTGCCGTCACCGCCGCACGCACCTACAAAGACGCTACCGAGCAGGAGCTTATGCGCGCGTCCTCTGCCGCCAACGACGCCGTGATGGCCGACGCCATCAAGCTCGTCCATGAAGGCGTGACGGAGCGCGAAATTGCCGATCAGATGCTCGGTCTGTACCGCAAGCACGGCAGCGAGGGTTTTAGCTTTCCGCCCATCGTGAGCTTTGGCGCCAACGCCGGCGACCCGCACCACGAGCCCGACGATACGGTACTCAAGCGCGGCGACGTGGTACTGTTCGATATTGGCGGACGCCATCGCAACTACTGCTCGGACATGACGCGCACGTTCTTTTGGGGCGAGCCAGACGAGGAGACAGCACACATCTACGACATCGTGCGCCGTGCCAACGAGGCCGCCGAGGCACTCATAGCACCGGGCGTTCGCATGTGCGACCTGGACCGTGCAGCGCGCGACGTGATTGAGGACGCGGGCTATGGGCAGTATTTTACGCATCGCCTGGGTCACTCGATCGGCCTGCAGGACCACGAGCCAGGTGACGTTTCGCTTGTCAACGAGCAGGTTGTCGAGCCGGGCATGACCTTCTCCATCGAGCCGGGCATCTACCTCCCCGGTCACACCGGCGTCCGCATCGAGGACTTGGCCTTGGTGACCGAGTCCGGCGTCGAGATTCTCAACGCCTACCCCCACGATCCAGTCCGCCTAGACTAGGCAATGCGGCAAAGGGACAGCCCCTTTGCCGCATCACATGAATGTCGCCACAAAAACGGCCTATCTACTACGTTTAACCCGCATGGGTCGACCATAACCGACTTTTCGCAAAATCCGCAAGCCGTCTACCTGCGGTTTTAATTTCGCAATGTTCCGTGTGGTCGAGGGTAACCGGTCAAACGTAGTAGACAGGCCAATTTCATGGCAAGCGAGTCGACTCGGGGCACAGGGCAGCCAAAAAAGCCCCGTCCCAAATTGACTGCTTTTGAGTTGCGGTGATATACGGCCTGTTTGAGGCTTCTGGCTTGTAAAACAGTCCGTATTTCACCGCAACTGCTGAGGGGATGGGTTAGCGCAGCAGGCCGGCTACTTCGCCGGCTAGGGTGATAGTGCCGGCTGCTACGAAGGGCTCGCCTGCGGCATCGAAGGCAGCGAGGGCCTCGGACACGCTCGGGTATACGCCCGCAAGCTTATCGGCACCCACCAGGGCAGCAAGCTCCTCTGCCGGTAGGGCGCGATCGGAATCGGTCTGGGTTACGACCACGCGCGGGAAGGCTGGAATCAGCACGTCGACGATACCCGCCACATCCTTGTCGGCCAGCGCGGCACACAGCAGCGTGGGGCGATTCTCGACGCACGGATCTATCTCGTCCAGCGCGCTCACAAAGTTCTCGCAGCTCTGGGGGTTATGACAGGCATCGATCAGCTTGAGTGGATCGGTCCCCAGCACGTCAAAACGACCCGGCGTGGGGCAACCCATAAGCGATGCATCCAACGCATCGTGATCGAGCTCGCGACCCAGATACCCCTCGCAAAGCATAATCGCGCACGCTGCATTCTGCGGCTGATACGCCGGCTTAACCATGCTCGTCGTATAGATCGCACGCGGCGTGGTGCAGCTGAACTCCACCGTATCGCCAACATGCGCCGGCACCTTAGTCGTGGCGTGGCTCACCACGAGTGGCACCACACCGCACTCGCGGCAGCGGGTATCCATCACGCGCTGAACGCTCGCCTCGTGCGTGCCCTCGCCCAGCACAACCAGGCGCCCAGACTTAATTACCGCAGCCTTCTCCCCCGCAATGGCCTCGAGCGTATCTCCGAGAATGCGTGTATGGTCGAGCCCGATGCCTGTGATGGCAACGGCCACGGGGTCGGTCGCACTCGTAGCATCCCAGCGTCCGCCCATGCCAACCTCGAGCACGGCAACATCCACCGCGGCCTCGGCAAACACCACAAGTGCGGCGGCCGTCAGCAGGTCAAACGGCGTGATGGTATAGGCGCGCTCCCCCGCCGCCACACGGTGCGCATTCACGCGACGTCCCGCCTCAACAGCGGCAGAAACGCCACGGGCAAACGCCTCATCGCTCACGACGCGTCCATCGACTTCCATGCGCTCAGGATAGCGCACCAGCTGCGGCGACGTATACAGCGCGGTCTTGAGCCCCTCGCCGCGAAGGATAGCAGCCGAAAAACGCGTAGTCGAAGTCTTGCCATTGGTACCGGCAACCTGAATGCAATCGAAATACTCATCCGGACGCCCCAGCTCATCGAGCATATCGACAACCGTCTCAAGCAGAGGCCCAGCATCCCCAGAAATCCGCCCCGTATCAGCAGCCAGCCCCACAGTCTCACCAAACGAAAGCAAATCAAACGAAAAAGGAACGACATACGACCCAGAACGCTTAGCCATAACCCAAAGTCCCCCATAACAGAAAAAGAGGCCCATCAAAAAGAATGAGCCCCTCGCGTTGACAATATCAGCCTTTACCCGCTTGCAGCAAGATCAAGGCCACAACCCAGTGGCCCCAACCTACCAGTTGCAAACAACCACGTTACCGCACTAGGAGCGGCCCGATGCTTTGCTCGCCGCAAGTTCCGCACGCAAAGGACAGCACTTAATGTGCTGTCCGTCTTGCGCAGGACTGTCCGCAGCGGAGAGCAAAGCATCGGGACGCGCCCCCAAGTTAGACCTACGAGAAGTCAGCAACCTGCGAGTTCAGCGCCGCCAGGATCTCCTTGAGCTCAGCTGCACGGTCCCTCTTCTTCTGGACCACCGCGGGCGCGGCCTTGGCGACAAAGCCCTCGTTGGCAAGCGTCTTCTCGCAGCCGGCGAGCTCCTTCTGGGCCGCGGCGATCTCCTTCTCCAGGCGCGCCTTCTCAGCCGAAAGATCGACCTTGCCCTCAAGCACCACAAAGACCTCGACGCCGCTGTCGACCACGGCGATGCTCGCGGCAGGCTTCTCAACGTCGGTACCCATGACCAGCGAAGCGGTGTTCGCCAGCGGCTCAATGGTCGAGCGCAGGCTCTCGAGCTTCTCGATGTCATCGGCACCGGCGCGCACGACCACGTCGAGCTCGGCCTTGGGGCTCAAGCGATAACGCGAACGCGTGGCGCGGGCGGCGGAAACGACGGCGCGGCACAGCTCAAACGCGCGCTCGGCGGGCTCATCGACATACTTCGCGTAGTCGGCGGGCTCAGGCCACCTGGCGATCATGAGCGCATCGGCGCGATCAACGTTACCCTCGGCGTCCAGATCGAGCACGCTCGCCGGCATGTTGTCCCAAATCTCCTCGGTAACGAACGGCATGAGCGGGTGCATCAGGCGAATGGAGGTATCGAGCACAAAGATCAGGTTGCGCTGGGCCTGCAGACGGCCCTCGCCCTTCAGGCGGGCCTTGGTGACCTCGACGTACCAGTCGCAGACCTCGTTCCAGAAGAACTGCTGCACGCCGCGGGCCATATCGCCAAAGGTATAGTTCTCAATACCCTCGGTGACCATCTTCACGGCCTTTGCCAGGCGGCTGAACATCCAGGCGTCGGCCGGCGTCTCCACGACGGGCTCGCCGGGCGTGTAGCCCTCCATGTTCATAAGCAGGAAGCGGCTGGCGTTCCAGATCTTGGTCACAAACGACTTAGCCTGGTCGGTACGCGGGCTGTCGATGAGCTTCTTGGTCTTCTTATCGATGTTCGCGTCAAACTTGACGTCCTGGTTGTTGGTGCAGAGCGTCAGCAGGTTGTAACGCATGGCGTCGGCGCCGTACATGCCAATGAGGTCCATGGGGTCAACGCCGTTGCCCTTGGACTTGGACATACGGCTTCCGTCCTTGGCAAGAATCGTCGGGTAGATGACGACGTCCTTAAACGGCACCTCGTCCAGGAAGTACAGCGAGCTCATAACCATGCGGGCGACCCACAGCGCGATGATGTCGCGCGCGGTGACGAGCGCCGTCGTGGGGTGATGGCCCTCGAGCAGCTCCGGCTTTTGCGGCCAGCCCTGCGTGGCAAAGGTCCACAGCTGCGAGCTGAACCAGGTGTCCAGCACGTTCTCGTCCTGGTGCACGTGATGGCCGCCGCACTTGGGGCACACGTCGGTGTCCTCGGTAAGGGCGTCCTCCCAGCCGCAGTCCTCGCAGTAGAACACGGGGATGCGGTGGCCCCACCACAGCTGGCGGCTGATGCACCAGTCCTTGAGGTTCTCCATCCAGGTGGTGTAGGTCTGCGTCCAGCGCGCGGGGTGGAAGGTGACCTTGCCGGAGTTGACGGCGTCGAGCGCCGGCCCCTTGAGCTTGTCGACGGCGACGAACCACTGCTCAGAAAGCCACGGCTCAAGCGCGGCATCGCAACGGTAGCAGTGCATGACGGAGTGGTCGTGCTCCTCGACGTGATCGAGTAGGCCGTGCTCGTCGAACCACTTGATGACCGCCTCGCGGCACTCCTCGCGGGTCATGCCGGTGAACTCGCCATAGCCCTCGACGACCACCGCGTGCTCGTCGAAGATATTGATCTGCGGAAGGTCGTGGGCCTGACCCATGGCGTAATCGTTGGGGTCGTGGGCCGGGGTGACCTTAACGAAGCCGGAACCAAAGTTGGCATCGACATGCCAATCCTCAAAGATGGGGATCTCGCGGTCGACAATGGGAAGCTTGACGGTCTTGCCCACGAAGGCGGCCTTCTCGGGGTCCTTCGGGGAGACGGCGACACCTGTGTCGCCGAGCATGGTCTCGGGGCGCGTGGTGGCGACGACGATGTAGTCCTGGCCGTTGACCGGCTCGGTCAGCGGATAGCGCAGGTGCCACAGATGGCCCTTCTCGTCCTTGTACTCGGCCTCGTCGTCCGAGATGGCGGTGGTGCAGTTGGGGCACCAGTTGACGATGCGCTTGCCGCGGTAGATCAGGCCGTCGTGGTACCAGTCGCAGAACACCTTGCGCACGGCCCGGGCGTAGTCCTCGTCCATGGTGAAGCGCTCGTTGTCGAAGTCGACGGAGCAGCCCATGCGCTTGATCTGCTCAACGATGATGCCGCCGTACTCGTGGGTCCAATCCCAGCAGGCGTCGACAAACTTGTCGCGACCGATCTCCAGGCGGCTGATGCCCTCGCTCTTGAGCTTCTTGTCGACCTTGGTCTGCGTGGCGATACCGGCGTGATCGGTTCCGAGCACCCAGCGCGTGGACTTGCCGCGCATGCGGGCCATACGAATGATGGCGTCCTGGATGGAGTCGTCGGTAGCGTGACCCATGTGAAGCTTGCCGGTAACGTTGGGAGGCGGAATGGTGACGGTGCAGTCGCCCACGCCCTCGCGGCGCTTGTAGTAGCCGCCGTCGAGCCACTTCTGCAGGATCGCCGGCTCGTTGGTCGACGGATCGTAGTTCTTGGGCATCTCTTCCATATATCTCTCCCTTGCCCGTCGGCGTGTCCGCCTGCTTGGTTTTCGCTCGGTCAGGTCCTGGGCTCGCACGAAGAGCACATTTAGTGCTCTTCGGCTCGTGCGGAATCTACGAAAACCAAGCAGGCGGACACGCCTTAGGTATCGATTACTTCAGTCTGAAGGTACTAACTTGACAATCTCACAGAATAGCACAGGCATACCTGCCGAAAAGGGACAGGTTTATTTTGGTAGGTTTTATCAGGGGAAACGACATTTGCCCATATAAAACCGACCAAAATAAACCTGTCCCTGAATGGCAGGCCCCGCGGTGGTTGCCGCGGGGCCTGGATTCAAGCTATTTAACCGTAGATGCGTTGGGGCTGTTCTTCGCCCTTTACGGAGGCTTCGGTCACGACGACCTTGGAAACGCCCTCCTCGCTGGGGAGGTCGAACATCGTCTGCTGCAGCACGTCCTCGCAGATGGAGCGCAGGCCGCGGGCGCCGGTCTTGCGGGCGAGCGCCATGCGGGCGATCTCGTGCAGGGCGGCATCCTCAAACTCAAGCTCAACGTCCTCGAGCTGGAACATCTTACGATACTGGCGCACCACGGCGTTCTTGGGCTCGGTCAGGATCGACACCAAGTCGTCCTCGTCGAGCGCCTGCGTCTGGGTGACGACGGGCGTACGGCCCACGAACTCGGGAATCATGCCAAAGGCGTTGAGGTCCTGCGGGAGCACCTGACGCAGCAGGTCGTTCTCGTCGACCGAGGTGGGGCCGGCGATCTCGGAGTTAAAGCCCACGCCCTTGTTGCCCACGCGATCGGCGATGATCTTGTCCAGACCCACAAAGGCACCGCCGCAGATGAACAGGATGTTGGTCGTGTCAATCTGCAGCAGCTCCTGCTGGGGATGTTTGCGGCCGCCGGTGGGCGGAACGCTTGCCACCGTTCCCTCAAGGATCTTAAGCAGTGCCTGCTGAACGCCCTCGCCCGAGACATCGCGGGTGATGGAGAGGTTCTCGGCCTTGCGGGCAATCTTGTCGATCTCGTCCACGTAGATAATGCCAACCTGAGCGCGCTCAATGTCGCCATCGGCAGCATTGATAAGCTTGAGCAGGATGTTCTCCACGTCCTCACCCACGTAACCTGCCTCGGTAAGCGCGGTGGCGTCGGCGATGGCAAACGGCACCTCGAGGATACGTGCGAGCGTCTGGGCGAGCAGCGTCTTACCGGTACCGGTGGGACCGAGCAGCAAAATGTTGGACTTGGCGAGCTCTACCTCGTCCATATCGTCGTCGAACTGCGAGCCCATACCGTCGTCAAAGGCAGACACCGCGGCGCCGCCCTCGATCACGCGACGATAGTGGTTGTACACGGCCACCGACATGGCGCGCTTGGCGTCCTCCTGACCCATAACATAGGCCGAAAGCTCGTCATAGATCTCGTGCGGCGTCGGGACGTGTGTGATGACCTGGCGGTCGTCCTCAAGCTCAAAGCCCTCGGTCTCGGGGTCCACGGCGGGCTGGGATGCAGCCTGGCCGTGGTCGTTGAGGAAACCCGGCAGCTTGCCGTTGCGGGCAGCGTCCATAAAGTCCGAAGCCAGCGACTCCTCAAGGATCTCGGAGCAGGCGGCGACGCACTCGTCACAGATAAAGATGTTGGTCGGGCCCTTTACGAGGCGACGAACCTGGCCCTGCTCTTTTCCGCAAAAGGAGCAGCGGATGGGGTTGCCGTTCTCGTCAAAGTTGTCCTGCATGTTACCTGCCATCCTAGGCGTCCTTCGCGGCGAGATCACGCGAGGTGACGATACGGTCGATCAGACCGTAGTCGAGGGCCTCAGAAGCGGTCAGGTAGTTGTCGCGCTCGGTATCGGCCTGGACCTTCTCGATGGGCTGGCCCGAGGCGTCGGACAGGATCTGGTTGAGCTCGCGACGGGTCTTCTTGATCTCCTCGGCCACGATCTCGATCTCGGTCTGCTGACCCTGGGCACCGCCGCTGGGCTGGTGAATCATGACCTTGGAGTGCGGCAAGCAGAAGCGCTTGCCCTTAGCGCCGGCCGAAAGCAGCACGGCGGCCATGGACGCGGCCATACCGACGCAAATGGTGGAGACCTGCGGCTTAATGAAGTTCATGGTGTCCAGAATCGCCAGGCCGGAGTAGACCTCGCCACCGGGCGAATTGATGTAGAGCGAGATATCCTTCTCGGCATCCTGGCTCTCAAGATGCAGCAGCTGGGCAACGACCAGGTTGGCGCTGACGGAGTTAATCTCCTCGCCCAAGAAGATGATACGGTCGTTGAGCAGGCGCGAATAGATATCGTAGCTGCGCTCGCCGCGCGGCGTCTGCTCGATAACGTATGGCACGAGGGCGGAATCGAACTTAGCGATCATACGCATCTCCATTTCTCTTACGGACCAATAGTGGTTCTAGATAAACGTACGGTGCCCGCATGCTATGCATTGGCTGGCACCGTACGAAGCAACCGGATAACCGGTGTATAACTTTACCCCATCACGGGCGCACCCATGCGCTCGCGGGCAAGGTGGCGAGAATTACTCGGCGTCCTTGGCGGTCTCGTCGACCTCGGTCACCTTGGCGTTCTCGACCAGGTGATCGACAGCCTTGGAGCGACGGATGGACTCGCGGACGGCAGGCATGCGGCCATCGGCAATGAACTCGGCCTTGGAAGCCTCGACGTCCTTGACGCCGGCCTTCTCGAACTCGGCGTTGATGTCGTCCTCGGTGACCTCAATCTTGAGCTCACGGGCGAGGGCGTCGAGCGCCAGGGACTCACGGGCAACGTCGTTGGCCTGCTTGTGCAGGTCGCCGATGAACTGCTCCATGGTCAGGCCGGAAGCGGGCAGCCAGGTGTCCAGCGTCATGCCGCGGGCAGCGAGGTTGGACAGGAAGTTCTGGCCGAGCTCCTCAAAGACGGACTGCTCGTAGTCGGCGTCCATCTCGTCGAGCTGCAGACGCTCGGCGAGAGCGGAGACGCAACGGTTCTCCTTCTCGGCCGGGAGGCGGGAAGCCTTGTCCTGCTCGATCTCGATCTTGATGGCGTCGCGCATGGCCTCGATGCTGTCGAAGCCAAAGTCGGACTTGACGAGCTCGTCGGTGAGCTCGGGGGTGTTGCGGACCTTGATGCCCTTGACGGTGACCTCGACGGTGTGAGTCTCGGCCTCCTCGCCCTCCTCGACCTCGTCGGTCCAGGTGACGGTCTTGACGTCGTCAACGTTAGCGCCGATCAGGGCCTCGTTGAACTCCTTGGGGTTGCTGTCGCTACCGGCGATGAGCATGCGGCCCTCGGCGGCAAAGTTGTCGGCGTTCTCGACGGCCTTGAGGTCGACGGTCACGTAGTCGTCAGCCTCGACGGCGCGACCCTCGACGTCCTCGAAGGTGGCACGGTAGTTGAGGAGCATCTCGACCTGGTTGTTGATCTCGGACTCGGTGACCTCCGCGGGAGGCATCTCAATCTCGACGGCGTCGAAGGAGGAGAGCTCGGCAGCAGGGCGCAGGGAGAACTCGACGGCGTAGGTGTAGTCCTCGTGATCCTTGGCGAGGTCGAGCTCCTTGTAGTCACCGTTCTTGGTGGGGACGATGTCCAGCTCGTTGAGGACGACGGGCTCGTTAGCGGCGATCAGGTCGTTGGTGGCCTGAGCGAGGGTAGCCTCGGCGCCAAGTGCGGAGTCGATGACCGGACGGGGAGCCTTGCCGGCGCGGAAGCCCGGGAAGCGGTACTTCTTAGCGGTGTCCTTGTAGGCCTTCTTGATCGCGGCGTCGACGTCGGCGGCCGGGATGGTGACCGTAGCGGTGAGCTTGGCGTCCTTGACGTCAGAAGCGGTGATGTTCAACACGTTCCTCCTCATACTGCCCAGCTTATCTGAGGTGCTGGTACCTTTATGCAACAAAGTGTCGCGACGGCGGGAGCCGACGCAGGTGCGATGGTGCGGGCGAAAGGACTCGAACCTTCACGGGAATCCCACCAGAACCTAAATCTGGCGCGTCTACCAATTCCGCCACGCCCGCATGAGCGCACAGACTAGGAATGATAGCAGATACGAACGGCAAGCGCACGCACACCTTTTACAGGCTCACGACCTCACCACGAGTGCAAAAGGCGGAACGAGTTGCCCCGCCCCGCCAATTACGACTTGTTCGCTGACCCGCTACTCCCCCAGCAGCGCTTTCTCCGGCGTGATCGGCAGCGAGCGAACCTGGTGGCCGGTGGCGTGTGCCACGGCCGAGGCCACGGCGGCGAGCGGCGTGTTGATGACGACCTCGCCGATCGACTTGGCGCCAAACGGGCCCGTCGGCTCGTAGCTCGGCTCAAAGGCCACGCGAATGCTGCCGATATCCAGGCGCGTGGGCAGCTTGTAGCTCATAAAGTTGCCGGTGCGCAGACGGCCGCGGTCGTCGTGCTCGACAATCTCGTAGAGCGCGTGGCCGATGCCTTGGGCAATGCCGCCCTCGGCCTGGACGCGCGCGAGCGCCTCGTTGATCACGGTGCCGCAGTCCACGGCCGCCGCGTAGTCCACCACAGTCACCTTGCCGGTGGCCTTGTCGACCTCCACCTCGGCAATGCCGGCCATAAACGGCGGAGGCGAAACGGGCAGGCAGGCAGAGGCATGCGAGGTGAGCGCGTCGCCGCCCGCGATGTTCTTGACGCACAGGTTGGCAAAGTCGCGCAGCGTGAGGTAGCGGTTCTGCTCACGCGCGGCACGCTCGTCGGACAGGCGCACGTACTGACCATCAAAGACAACATCGGCGGCGTCCACGTCCCACATCTGGGCGGCCTTGGCGCAGATCTTCTCGCGCAGCTCCGTCGCGGCGTTCTTGGCTGCCAGACCCGTCACGTACGTGCCCGAGCTCGCGTACTGCTCTGGGCCCGTTTCGCCCCGGGGCCCGCGAACGAGCCGGCGTCGAACGGCGACACGTCGGTGTCCACGCCGCGCACCACAATGAGCGAGCTTTCAACGCCCAGCTCCTCGGCGGCAATCTGCGCCAGGATCGTATCGACGCCCATGCCGTTATCGGTGGCGCCGGTGCCGATGGTAATGAAGCCGTCCTCTTCCAGGCGCATGTCGATGCCGGCGATATCTACGTTGGAAATGCCCGAGCCCTGCATGGTGAGCGCGCAGCCCAGAGCACGCACGCGGTCGCCTAGGTCGACGGCCAGCGGCTTTTCGCGCCCGCCGGCCCTGTCCACCCCGCCCCAGCCTGCCCA
>OAVC01000832.1_pt1 | contig 13403 bp, 9 predicted proteins | sample 1495261 | NCBI WGS metagenome assembly OAVC01 (sample SAMEA2580074, study PRJEB22360) | human gut metagenome | biome: human gut; feature: human-associated habitat; material: faeces | place: Denmark | collected 2008/2010
GAAGGAGACAAGAAAAATGAAATTAAATTATGCAAAAACAATAGAAAAATGGGGCATTTTTGAAGTGACCGTAAGTGGTCCAAAGGAAGGGAATCCATTTTGTGACCAGTGGATTAAAGGTACTTTTTGTTGTAAAAATGAGAAGAAAACGGTAGATGGGTTTTATGATGGAGATGGTACTTATAGAGTAAGATTTATGCCGTCTTTTATAGACGAGTATACCTTTGAAATTGAGGCTTCCTTTGATATTAACGCGGGGGAAGAAGTGCCGGATGAAGAAGCGCCTGAACATAAGCTAGGAACTGCTGGTGGTGGGAAAACAGCAGAAAAATGTGCTGTCAGAAATATACTGACCGGCAGTTTTATTGTAACTTCTCCTTCAGCAGACAACCATGGACCGGTTCGTGTTGCAGGTACCTATTATCTTGCCTATGAGGATGGAACACCCTATCACTGCATTGGAACGACCTGCTATGTATGGAATCTGCAGAACGAAGAATTGCAGAAGCAGACACTGAAAACTCTGGAAGAAAATGCTTTTAATAAGATCCGGTTCTGTATTTTTCCCAAGCACTATGACTACAACCTTCATGAGCCGATTACCTATCCTTATGAGGGAACACCCTGCGACAGCTCTATGTTAAATGAGAATAATTTCGCGGAATATAATGGCTGTGCACCAGGCAACGACTGGGACTTTACCAGATTCAATCCAGCCCATTTCCAGCATATTGAAAAGTGCATCCAGGCGCTGATGAAACTGGGAATTGAGGCAGATCTGATTGTTATGCATCCATATGACAGATGGGGATTCTCCATGATGAAAGCAGAGGATGATGACCGCTACTGGAAGTATGTGCTGGCCCGTTTTTCCGCATATCGAAATGTATGGTGGTCCCTGGCTAATGAATATGATCTGATGCATGAGAAAACGCTTTCTGACTGGGAAAGATATGCTGGCATTATCTGTGAGAAGGATCCTTATCATCATCTCAGATCTATTCATAACTGCAAAGCGTATTATGATTATAACCTGCCCTGGATCACTCATTGCAGTATCCAGAGAACTGAGACATACCGCTCCTCCGAGCTGGTAAATGAGTGGCGTGAGAAATATCATAAGCCTGTAATTCTGGACGAAATCTGCTATGAGGGCAACATTCAATTTGGCTGGGGAAATATCAGCGGTGAGGAAATGACAAGAAGATTCTGGGAGGCATTCTGCCGCGGAGGATATCCGGGACACGGTGAAACCTATCTCAGCCCGGATCGTATTCTCTGGTGGTCTCATGGCGGCGTTCTTCACGGAACCTCACCGGATCGTATTAGATTTCTTGCAAAAATCATGGAAGAAACACCGGGACTTGGTGTGGAACCAATGCCTTGTAAATGGGATGAGGTTGCCTGCCGTGCTACCGGTTTCCCGGCGAGGAAAGATTATTTTATTTACTATTATTCCTTCATGCGGCCGGGCTTTCGTGACTTCTACTTTGATGATACTACAGAGTATCAGGTGGAAATTATCGATACCTGGGAAATGACTATTACAGATGGAGGTATCCACAAAGGTAAATTCCGCGTGCAGCTGCCGGGGAAAGAGTATATGGCAGTGCGCCTACAGATAGCGAAATAATAACCATATTCATACAAAAATCCCAGTTGTGTATGCAGCTGGGCTTTTTGAGCATAAAATTCTTGAATCGTTTTTCAGAATTTGTTATGATTCATATCAGAATTTATGAGAAATAAACAGAAATACTTTTAAACAGGGGAGGAGATTTTTTGGAAGAAACAAACATCAGTCAGGAGCAAAATCCATTGGGAACGGCTCCGGTAGGTGGTTTGATCGGGAAATTTGCAATTCCGGCTATTATCAGCATGCTGGTCAGTGCTTTGTACAATATAGTGGACCAGATTTTTATTGGCCAGGGCGTGGGGATGCTGGGAAATGCGGCTACCAATGTTGCATTTCCTGTAACAACTATTGCAACGGCGTTGGCACTGCTTCTGGGAATTGGAGGTGCGTCTAACTATAACCTGGAAATGGGTGCCGGAAGAGAGAAGAAGGCAAGCTCCATAGCCGGAACTGCACTTTCCACACTGGTGATTACCGGTGTGATTCTGGCAGTGGCAGTACTTCTGTTTTTGCGTCCGCTTCTAAGCTTATTTGGTGCAACGACAGATGTTATGCCCTATGCGGTGGATTATCTTGGGATTACAGCAGTGGGACTCCCTTTTTATGCATTATCCATTGGAGGCAATCATATTGTCCGCGCAGACAGAAGCCCCACATATTCTATGACCTGTGTTCTTACAGGTGCCATCATCAACACAATTCTGGATCCCCTTTTCATCTTTGGGTTTGGTTGGGAAATCAAGGGTGCTGCCTGGGCAACGGTGATCGGACAGGTTGTTTCCGGAATTTTGGTGATTATTTATTTTGGAAAATTTCGTAAAATGTATCTGGAGATGAGCATGTTAAAGCCTTCTTCAGAGTGCCTGAAAGCTATTATTTCTCTCGGAATGGCGTCCTGTATTAATCAGATCGCTATGGCGGTTGTTCAGATTGTACTGAATAATATTTTACGTTATTATGGCGGTTTATCTGTCTATGGAAGTGATATTCCAATCGCCTGTGTAGGAGTTATTTCAAAAGTAAATCAGGTGTTTATGGCGATTTGTATTGGAATTTCCCAGGGCTGTCAGCCAATCTGGGGCTTTAATTATGGAGCAAAAAAATACGACAGAGTAAGGCTTGCATACCGTTATTCTGTGACTGCATGTACGGTGATTGCCACCATATTTTTCCTTTGTTTCCAGCTATTTCCCCATCAGATTGTGAGCATTTTCGGAACAGGAAGTGACCTTTATTTCCAGTTCGCAGAACGCTATCTGAAGATTTTTATGTTTATGACATTTGCAAATGGGATTCAGCCAATGTCCTCAGGATTTTTTACATCTATCGGAAAAGCAAAGCTTGGAATCGTCATGTCCCTGACCAGACAGGTGCTGTTTCTTTTGCCTCTGATTATTATTTTCTCATTGATACTGGGAATTGACGGAGTTATGTATGCAGGACCGATCGCAGATGCAGCGGCGTTTGTATTGGCAATATTGTTCGCAAGAAGAGAGCTTGTGGCTATGAAGAAATAAAGATGTTTTACTATGAAGGTTCCGGACAGCAGCCATGAATGAGCCATGTTTGCATGAACAAATTTATGGCTCATCTATGGCTGTCGTCCGGGTTGGAGCGTGTAAAAAAATCATTCCCGCAAGCTGCACGCTCCACTTTTGTGGATATTTTACCCGATTAATTGCTCAAATTTTGCCATTTCCATGGGCTTATAATAATAATATCCCTGCAGTTCATCGCATCCCTCAACTACCAGGAAGTCTACCATTTCTTTGGTTTCTACCCCTTCACATACAATAAACTTATTAGTCCTTTTCAGCAGATGGAAAATCTCCTGCAGCACGATTTTTCCATTCTCTGTGAGCTTATCTGACAGGAATTTCTTGTCGATTTTTACCTCGTCAAACAGGATATCCTTTAATGTATTTAAGGAAGAATATCCAGAGCCGAAATCATCCATAGAGATTCGAATGTTTTTTTCATGGAAGAAGCGGATCATGTGATTAACCGCTTCAATATTATGAATATAAGTAGTTTCCGTAATCTCAAAAATTAAATATTGAGAGGGAATTTCATATTTCTGAATTAAATGCGAAACCTTTTCTGTGAATGTGTGGATTTTCCGAAAATGAACCGGAGATACATTCAGGGACAGAGACAACAGCTTAAGCCCTTTTTCCCGTCTGTCTGCCAGCCATTGAAATGCTGTTTCATAAACATAATAATCCAGAGCTTCAATCTCCCCGGTTTCTTCCAAAATAGGAAGAAAACTGTCTGGAAACCACAGGTCTCCATTTGCTCTCTGCCAACGGACAAGTACTTCTGCACTGGCAATTTTCTGCTCCCTTCCGCTGATTTTTGGTTGGAAATAAATTTGAAATTCTTTCTTCCCAAGTGCTTCCTTAAAGGAGTGAATAGTGTCTGCACGTTTCTGTTCAGCAAGAGCAATTTCTCTTGTATATTCGCACACACCGCAAAGCTTATCCTTCGCCTTTATGCGGACGATATTGGAGTGCGAAATAATTTCTTCGCCTGGAATTTCCATGTTTTCCAGATAATAAATACCAGTGTTCAGGGAAAGATAATTTACAGGATAAGCAGCCAGAACTTCTTTTGTAGTCTGCTTGTTAGACTCAATAATTCGGTTTTTAACAGCTGTATGCTCCTCTCCGGTAATGTCAATAACAGCTACAAAGATATCTGAATGATACCTGTTTACAAACAAGGTTTGTGGAAAAAGTTCCATCTTTTTCAGAATAAAATTCAGAATATTAGTCCCGGTTTCATACCCCCAATAGTCATTAATAAGGTGAAAATTGCTTACATCTGTCATTAGAAAAGCATACTTTTTTTCACCGTTGCTATTATTTAAAATAGTAAATAGTTTCTCTTTCAAAGACTCTGTAGAGATACTTTCTGCCAGTGGATTCCGGCAAAACTCCTGTGGCTTTTTTGCCATTTGTTCCTTTTTATAACGCTTGTCCTGATACATTTTCTGATCGGCAATCTGTAGAAGATCCATGATCAGGTAGTAGTGATTTTTGCAGCTGATATCGTATCCGACTGCATAGCTGATAGGATGGTCAGCTGTTTGATTATACACATCCAGCATGGATTGGAGCTGAATATTCATCTGCTCCAGCTGAGACCAGGTGGCGTGATTTTGCACGATCACGAACTCATCGCCGCCGAATCTGGCGAGAAAACTATCCTCAGTGAGTATTCGTGTCAGGTAAGAAGCAAAGGTCTGAATAAACACATCCCCCTGTTCATGACCATATGTATCGTTGATCTTTTTCAGATTGTTCAGGTCGAACATCATGACACCTACATTCAAGGTGTCGTCTGCATTCTGAAGCTGCTGCAGCTTCTTTTCCAAGGATTTTTTATCGTGGACACCTGCTACGTCAAAGCCGGAACTTCGGATCATATTTCTGATATAATCCCCTAAAGTAAGGGAAACAGCACATCCTACAAGGGATAAAATAATCAGAAAAGCAAAGGTTTTCTGACTTATTCCGCGTCTGTGACGGGTAATTAATGCAGTCAAAAATACAATATAAAATGTTGTCTGCAGGTAGCAGAGTTTCATAATTGTTTTGTTTCTTTCCATACATTTCTCCAGTATATAGTGCCTGATATTTCACTTGTAACTATTTGGAAGACAGCATTTTGCGGAGGGCGTAACTGTGAAGATACTGAACAGTTACTCTCTGTTTTTTAATTAGCCTGCGTATACAATAATTTTCTTGGCAAGCTCCTTATCCAGGCCGATTTTGCTGCCCTTTACCATAACCACATAATACCCGTGTAATTCTGATAAAATCGTAACCTGCGTTCCTGGGACAAAGCCCAGGGATTCCAGATAATGCCGCTGTTTTTCCAGTCCGCACACCTTATTAATGATATAAAAATGGTTAAACTCAGTTAAACTTAAAGGCATTGTGACGACCTCCTTTAAATAACGTTAGCAAAGACTAACATAGTATAACACGCATTTCATACAGATGGTATAGAAAATACATTTTTGAGAAATTTTTTCAGTTGATATCTACAGAAAAAGGAGTGAGTAATACTGGAAATAAGTATTTTCAGAAGTAAGGAAAATCAGACGTTTATTTTACGTGAGTCATCAATCATTGGTTCTGTTCTGATCTTTGCGGGATTGGTAGTCTCACAGAAGAAGACGAGAGAGAAGATGCAGACTGTGGGAACACCACAGGCGCGGAACAGCTGATTTCCATATATGGCAATGTCACCGGTAGGCGACATATCCGCTTGGTGAACCAAGCTCACAAAAAAGACTGATATAAACAATACTGTACTTCAGGAGGTTGTTGTTGGAGTCCGGTATGTTATATCAGTCTTTTTTTATAAATACAGCCGATTAACCGTTTAGGTTAAATCTGTGTCTGCGATTAATGGCAGGAATGGCTTCCACAGCCATGATCGCCGCAGCTGTGTCCCTCTCCATGATGGTCGTGATGATCACAATGCACATCAGGATCATAGCCAAGATTTCCTGCAAGCAGTGCGTTTACAGCTTCGTCTGCATTTCCTGAGACTCCGCCGAAAAGACGGATTCCAGCCTGGGCAAGTGCATTCTGGGCACCGCCGCCAATACCGCCGCAGATCAGGGTATCTACGCCATGTGCAACCAGGAATCCAGCCAGTGCGCCGTGACCGCTTCCATTGGTATCGACTACTTCGGCACTTACAACCTTGCCATCTGCAATGTCATAGATCTTGAATGCTTCTGTGTGTCCAAAGTGCTGAAAAATTTCTCCATTTTCATAAGTAACTGCAATCTTCATAATGATATCTCCTTCATTTTGTAAATTTGATTTGGGAAGTGAACTATTAAATCGGTCAGCGGCTGGCAGTTCCTGTGAAAGGTCTAAGCTGGTAAGCGGAGTCTGTTTAGATCCCTTTCGGCAACAGCATTTCCCGCAGCGCGTATGCTCCCGTCCTTCGCAGAGCCGGTAATTTCCCCCGGCTATGACAAGGCGCTGTCCAAGGACGATACATCGGGCAATTTTTCCCCGGGCAGTTTCATAAATTTCTGTGACAGTTGTCCGGGAAATATCCATCTGGGCAGCACATTGCTCGTGAGTTTTCTTCTCCAGATCTACCAGACGGATGACTTCATATTCATCCAGAGTCAGAGTGACAGCTTCCGACTCTCTGGGACATTCTTCCGGAGAAAAAGATTCATATTGGGGTGCCTGGCAGATTCTGCGGCATCTGGGCGGTCTTGGCATATACGTCACCTCCTTGTTTTCGACATATGTCGATTATAAACCAGAAGAAGAGAAAATTCAATACTAGTTGACAATTTTTTTTATTTGGAGTACAGTCCAAGAAGAGATAAAATCGTTATTGCTCAAAAGCAATTTTTTTCTGGAATTTCGGGCACAATTGGAGCAGTAATGTAAAATTAACAGAAGAGGTACGAATATGCTGAAAGTAAAGAACCTGACTTTTGAAGTGAATGAAGAAGGGAAAAAGCGCTGTCTGGTAAATCACATCAGTTTTGATGTTCAGGATGGGGAAATGCTGGTAATCACCGGACCTAATGGAGGTGGAAAATCCACCCTGGCCAAGGTACTGGCTGGCATTGAGAAAGCAAACAGCGGAGAAATTTATCTAGATGATGAGAACATTACAGGATACGATATTGATCATCGTGCAAATGCGGGAATTGGCTATGCATTTCAGCAGCCACCCCGCTTTAAAGGTATGACCGTGGCAAGAATGTTATCTCTTGCAGCAGGAAAGAATTTAACGGAAAAAGAGAGCTGTGACCTTCTCTCAGCTGTAGGACTTTGTTCCGAAGATTACCTGAACCGTCAGCTGGATGGAACCCTTTCCGGCGGTGAAATGAAGCGAATTGAGATTGCCACAGTTTTGGCGAAGTCTCATAAAGTAAGCATTTTTGATGAACCTGAAGCAGGAATCGACCTGTGGAGCTTTTCCATGCTGATCAAGCGCTTTGAGGAGATTCATCGTGAGAAAAAGGAGTGCCTGATCCTGATTTCCCATCAGGAAAAAATCATCAATATGGCAGATAAGATCATGGTAATTGAAGACGGTGAAGTAAAGAAATATGGTACGAAAGAAGACGTTTTCCCAACCTTATTTCAGCAGGAAAAATGTCAGAAATGTCTGAATGAAGGAGGAAAATGTTGATGGTTAAAGTAGAAGAAACAACCCAGGGTGTGCTTGATAAGATCAGCGAAGGCTTTGCACAGAAAGGTGCTTTTAATCTCCGTCAGAATGGTATTTCCATCTGTCACGGTGACAGCGAACATATCAAAATAAAGAAAAAAGAGGACAAGCCGGGAATCGATATTTTCATTGACGGGGAGACAAAGGGAGAGAAGGTTTTCATCCCGGTAGTGGTAAGTGTATCTGGAATGACCGATCTGGTTTACAATGATTTTTATGTGGCAGACGGTGCAGATGTTGACATTGTTGCAGGCTGCGGAATCCACAATAGTGGCTGTAATGACAGTCGTCACGATGGTATTCATACCTTCCATGTGGGTAAAAATGCCAATGTACATTATGAGGAAAAACACTACGGAGAAGGGAATGGAACCGGAAGCAGAGTGCTGAATCCGGTAACCAATATTGAGCTTGGAGAGAACTCCGTATTTACGCTGGATACCGTTCAGATCAAAGGTGTTGATTCCACAGTCCGTACCACAAATGTGTCAATGGATGCAGATTCCAAGTTGTTTGTTCTGGAACGTCTGATGACAGACGGGGAGCAGAAAGCGGAGTCTGATATTGAAGTCTGTATGAACGGAGCGGGATCTTCTGCACAGATTATTTCCCGTTCTGTTGGAAAGGGAAATTCTTCCCAGGTTTTCCATCCGAAGGCTGTTGGAAAGAACAAATGTCACGCACATATCCAGTGTGATTCCATTATTATGGATCATGCAGAGGTGGGTTCTATCCCGGAAATCCAGGCGAAGCATGTGGATGCTGCAATTGTTCATGAGGCCGCTATTGGAAGAATTAACGATGAGCAGCTTCTGAAGCTAAGAACTCTTGGAATGACGGAAGCTGAGGCGGAAAATGTGATCATTGAGAATTTCCTGAGTTGAGAAAAACTTAAACAGAAAAATAACCATTCAGTAGGTATGTACTATTTCGCGGAGGGTGTAACTGTGAAGGTGCTGAATAGTTATACAGAGAATATAGAATCTTCTGGTTGGTTTGGAAGATTTATGAAAAATGCCAGGCTGCATCGTTCAAAGACGCTGACCTGGCATTTGGCATTATCTAATTTTTACGGATTTTTTGGAACTCCATTTGGAATAATATTTTTTGCCGCTTACAACTTTGTAGGTGCGGATCCGTACATAATATTTTTTCTTTGAAACCAGTTTCTTTAAGGTTGCGCGTGTAGCAGAACCTTTTACGGTAAGGGCTTTCGCCTTTTTCATGCTGCTGTTCTGACTGTAGCTGATCTGATAGCCGCTGATGGATTTGGCCTTTTTCCAGGTAACAGTGGCTTGTTTTGCTGTTTTTGATTTTACAGAACGCAGGCTTGTTTTTGCAGGAATTACAGTTATGGTAACTGTTTTCGATGCAGCAGCGTACCGGGTTCCGGCTGCCACGGTAATGGTAACATTGGCTTTACCTGGGTTAACTGGAATTACTTTTGTTCCGGAAATCTTTACTACTTTTGTGTTAGAAGACTTCAGGGAAACTTTTCCATCTGATTCAATGCTGGTGATAATGTTTGCTTTCTTTTTGCTTTTTGTAAGCGTTATGTCAGAGGCATTGATTACAGCTGGAACAGGGGTGATTGCAGTGTCATTGTTCGCTTCATTGTTGGAGCTGTTGTTCTGATTATTGTTGTTATTATTGGTGTTGTTATTGTTTTGACCGTTATTGTTCTGGTCATTATTACCGGATGTATTTCCGTTGTTATTATTGTTGTTGTTTCCTGGTGTGCTGCTGTTCTGGTTGCCTTTATCGGAATCATTTTTACCGGAGTTATCTTTGCCGGAATCATCTTTACCAGAGTTATCTTTACCAGAATCGTCTTTACCGGAATCGTTTTTACCGGAGTCATCTTTACCGGAATCATCTTTACCAGAATCGCCTTTACCAGAATCATCTTTACCGGAATCATCTTTACCAGAATCATCTTTACCGGAGTCATCTTTACCAGAATCATCTTTACCAGGATTATCTTTTCCTGCGTCCGAGTCATCCTTGTCAGGAGCTGCTGTGATCGTAAAGGTTGTGTTAATAATGCCGGTGTAATTTCCAGCTCCAGTAATAGTTACAGTAGCAGTACCTTCCTTCACATTATCTTTATAAGAAACTGTGAAATCAGTGCCTGCTGCAAGCGTCTTGTCTCCGTATGTAACGGTAACATCCGGGCATTTCTCTGTTCCGTCACTGGTGTAGGAATACTGGGAAAGTGAAGCGGAATAGCGGCTGATATCCAATGGTTTAATGGTAAAGTCTTTCGTAACGGAACCAGTATAATTTCCAGTTCCAGTGAGGATTGCGGAAGCAGTACCTGCATTCACGTTGTTTGCATAAGTGACTGTGAAATCGGTATCTTCGCTAAGCCAGCGGGTTCCTGAATAAAGACGGACATACCGTTGTTCTTTGGCAGTTCCATCGTAATCAAAGGAATCATTGTATAATGTAACTTCATAATTACTGATATCAGCGGGAACAATCTGGAAATCTTTTGTAACAGAACCAGTGTAATTTCCACTGCCGTTTACGATAACAGAAGCAGTACCTGCATCCCAGTTGTTTCGGTAGGAAACGTAATAATCCTGGTTCAGAGTTAATTCTTTGTCCCCGCTTTTTACCGTGACGGTTGGGCGCAAAGAGGAGCCTGTGTAGGTAAGGCTTTCATCGGAAAGTGTAACCGTGCAGCTGCTGATGTCAGCTCTGTTTATGGTAAAGGATTTGGTTACATATCCCTGGTAATTTCCAATTCCGTCAATTCCAACCCACGGAGAATTGTAATAGCTGCTTGGTTCAATGTTGTTGTGGTATGTTACGATGAAATCCCTGTCTTTTACCAGGGTTTTACCGCTGTGGGTAACTGTCACTTCAGGAGTTACTTCAGAACCAGTGTAGTATGCAGGGGCAACGGAGAAGCTGGCATTGGACATACTGAGCTTCTGGATGTTATAAGTGGTTTCCACAGAACCTGTATAAACACCAATTCCGGTAACCGTGAGTTTTACAGTGCCGGCATTGATAAGATCGCCATCATAGGTGATCTCGTAATCAGTACCTTCTGTAAGCAGTTTATTGTTTACTTTCAAATGAACAGATGGTTTATGTTCCGTTCCGTCGAATACAAAATAACTGGAAGGAAGGTACCAGCTGGCTGTATCATCGCTGATCATATTTACATAAATCTTGGCAGTAAATACAGCGGATGGATTGGTCTTCTCCTGAATGGTAAAGGTGGCAAATCCTGGTTTTAATGCTGTAATGGTAAACGTATTCTTGCCGGTTTGCTCTACCGAGACAATGCTTTCATCTGAACTGCTAATCTTCCAGTTGGTGATTTGGTCATAGTCCTTATTTGCGCTGGCAAAATAGGAATACCAGAGAATATCAGCAGTTCCGCCAGGCTCCATCTGATAGATTTCTTTCATTTCCTGATAGAAAGTATTGGAGGCGTCCTTTTTCTGAACGTCTAATTCAACTGGGACAGAGAACTGCTTCTGATAACCACAGACGCGGCATGTTCCAGTGAGCAGTGCATTTTCAGCTTTGTCAGCGTAATTATATTTATGTCCATTTTCAATTCTGGCTGCATGGTTGCTGGAAAGATCATTCAGGCTGATTTCGTAGAAGGTATTAAACTGATTTTTCCAGGTGTACCAGATTGCTTTGCCGTTGCTGACAATTGGAGCACAATCAGAAAGGTTTCCAGCCATTTTGTGGGTTGTACCAACCTGCTGGCCAGTTCCATCTACAGCTGTGTAATAAACATAACCCTGGTTTGACCACAGCAGGATGAAACTGTTGTTTCCGGTTTTGACTAGGTGTGGTGTAAGCGCGCTGTCATCGGTGCCCGCGTAATTGGAATAAAAGTGCGTGAAGGTTTCCCCGCTGGATTTATCCATAGAAGTAATGAAAACATCTCTGGTGGTGGCGGTACTGTCCGTGTCTTTGGTGCCTGCAATTAAGTAGGCAGAATCGGAGTATTCGAAAGCACCCAGGGAAGCTCCTGTGTAATTGTAGTGAATACTGGTGTCGTTTACCAGAGACATAAAAGTAAGGCTTTTACATGGAGTGGCAATTCCGGACTGGAAGTTACCGCTGCTGATATCAGATACATATTTGGAAAGAACCAATGCAGTTGGGTAACCTTCTCCATGATCCACGCCAAGGAGAGTTCCATTGTCTACCTGTATAAACTGATTGAAAGAATGGCTTACATAACCATTGGAGGTATTCCATACACCAGTGAATTTGTCAACAATATTCATGCTTGACGTATCTACTGAAAATGTAACATTTGCCTGGTGTCCATTGTACATTTTGTGGCAGGTTCTTACAAAAAGGTAATTTCCGTTTATAACCATCCGCGCGGAACCGGCATCAAAGGGATAAGCTGTGTTGGCACCAAAAAGACCACAGGATCCAAGTGCTTTCCAGTCCTTCGTATATTTTGTTACATGATAAACCTCTACAGAATCATCGTGGTCCGTATTATTTTGTCCGGACAGAACATAGTAATTATCAGCGCTTTCATAGAATGCTCCAAAAACTGGTAGTGACAGTGGCACAGTCACTGTACGCTGATAATTATAGGATGAATCATAATATTCAACTAAAAGAGTTCCGTCCAGAGCTCCGGCTTGAACTCGCATCAAACCGCCATCCGGGCTTGTAGTTAAATAAGAGCTGACAGTGGAAGACCAGACCGTATAGTTCTGATATTCCAGGTTACGTCCTGAGTAGGAGTTGCATGTTGCAGTAATAGATGGATCAATTTCAATATCTGCTTCTACAATAGAAGCTCTGGGGGCTGCATTCGCATAGTCAATAATGGAAGTCTCGTCCGCTATCTCTGTATCCGCAATTTCTTCCTCCGACACCTCCCCATCTGAAAATCCCTGCTCATTGATATCGGATTCATCAGATGCAAAATCACTTGTGGTTTCCGCCTCTTCATTGGAAAAGAAGCTGCTGTCTTCGTTGGCAGAATCCGGATCTTCTATCTGGAAGCTGTCTTGTGAAGTATCGTCTGAAGAAACGGATACTTCTGGGTCTGCTTCATCTGATGCGACTAAATTGTCGGAGAAATCTGAGAAATCCTCGCCATAAACAGGAGCGGTTCCCAACATGGACAGAGAAAGCAGGATAGACAAAAGCTTTGCTTTTTTGTTTTTCATACATTTCCTCCTTAAAGTGTGACCTATTTCTGGAATAATTTTACTATAAAGACATAGCGATTTCTATATGAAAATATTACGGAAATCCATTTATTCCGTGCTGAAAAATATAAGTCTGGCATTTACCAGGATCTACAATGCAATCACTGGAAATGCAGATGCAGTAGAGGAAAATGGCGAGGCAGTCCGTCTGTACCAGAATTTCTGGAGCTCCACAAGGGAAAATGTGAAAAGGGGCACAAATTTAGTTTTTCATTTAAGAAAATGTGAAAAAATGTGAAATTAGCACTCACCTCTTGACAATGGAAGTCGATTTTTGTCCTGGCTTGTGTATCCCGAAAGTGGCTATTTTACAGGCTGCGTAAGAA
>OAVC01000841.1_pt1 | contig 13276 bp, 7 predicted proteins | sample 1495261 | NCBI WGS metagenome assembly OAVC01 (sample SAMEA2580074, study PRJEB22360) | human gut metagenome | biome: human gut; feature: human-associated habitat; material: faeces | place: Denmark | collected 2008/2010
CGCGGATATTTTCTTCTTATTTAAAAAAAAAACCCCCCCCCCCTGCCATATCAGTGGCTCCGGGAGCACAGTAGAAGTTTTCACTGGCATGAACAAGGATGACGAGAAAGCATGCAAACACACGGATGTAATCTAAAAAAACAATACGTTTCATTTATTCTAAGTTTTCTAGTTATTAATTTATTCTTTTGTGTTCGGGAACGCAGAGATTCTCAACCGTGCCGCACCCATAGGGATCAATGTTATTTCTTCTTTATCACCTTTCACCGCATCTTCTTCCGGCAATACGCCACACAGTCCTGTTTCGTCTATCTTCCATTCAGGTACCGGACGACCGATAGCTTTTACTTCTAAAGGTACACTGGCTACTGTGAAAGGATAGTTGTCAGCCGGCCAGGATTTACGGATGACCTTGAAATTCTTCAAAGGTTCTTTCTTATCCAATACCAATGAATAATTCCAAGGGCTATCCGGATAGATTTCAGTAGTAGGCCATTTCTTCGAATCAGCACCTTTCTGCCATTTTGAATCACCGATAGCAGTCTCGCGACTGTCTTTCTCTACATATTTCTCTGCAATCTTAAGAGACAAAGTCAAAGGTCCGTAATCTACGCTTACGCTGTTTTTATTCACCTGCCAGGTACGCATAGACAAAGACATCGGAAGAGTCAATTCCACACGATCACCATTCGCCCACTCGCGATTGATGCAAAGATATTTTCCCGCTACAGGAGTTACACTTACCTTCTTGCCATTCACCCAAACTTCCGCCTTTTGAGTCCATGAAGGAATACGAAGATAAAATGGGAAAGCAACCTTTTCATCGGTAGAAACAGTGAAGGCAATAGCTTCTTCAAAAGGATAATTTGTCTCTTCGTGAAGAGTGATTTCCTTGCCGTCACCCACTTTCACTGTAGCTTTGCAAGCTGCATAAATAGCTGTTGCCACTCCGTTGTCGGGAGTTGCCAATACCAGATGTTCGGTGAAGTAAGGCCAGCCCTGTGCATGATTATGTTGGCAGCAACGACTGCTGAAAGGATTCATCGAAAGGAACGGGCCACGATTGTCAATGCCCGGATGATGGTTCTTCGAATCACTGATGGCATGGTTCGGACAAGTGATATAACGCAATGCCTTGAAATCGGGCATCACGGCAGCCGGATAAGAGTTGAACGCTACTTCTTCACAGTGTTCAGCCCACATGGGATCTCCTGTCATGCAAAGCATGATTTCATCGGAAGCCATTTGTTCTACCAAACCGCAGGTTTCCACTCCCTGTCGGGGATCGATATATCCCAGACGAGCATTTTCGTCCGCACCGAACATACCTCCGGGAACCTGTCCAAAAGTACGCCGTATCAGATGATGGACATTATAAGAGGCTTTCAGCATCGCTGAATCTCCGGTCTGCATATAATAAGTGGCAGGTTCACGGAAACATTGGGCGATATTTACATTGTGCCAGTTAGGTAAGGAGGTGGATTTCGTCCAGTCGGCTGTGTTACGGTGAATCTTCTCGGCTAATTCGAGTAGGAAAGCATCCCCAGTATGGTCGTAAAGCCAGTAGATACTGATGATGTTATCACCGCCACGGCTTTTCTCCCAATAATCTTCCAGAAGTTGGTCATCGGGAACAGTCATCTGCCACTTGAAGTAATTCGTCATCAGGTCAATGACACGCTGATCTTGAGAATACTCATAATAAGATTGCAGACACCAGAGCATAATCATCTGTGCCCAAAGTTCGCGTTTGCCGTTACGTTCATTGACCGGACCGAAATAGCCATCCGGCTGGCGACTGGCAAATACACCTTCAATCCAATATTTGGTTTCTTCAATCATCTTCGGGTCATTCAGGATATATGCTAGATTGCCATACCCTTTGAGCCAGTAAGGAACTTCCTCCCAGCCGTGATCGCCACCAGTTGTCAACCAGGCATTATTATCCTTTTCCAGCCAAGCGCTGATTTCTCCCAAATGTCCGGTCAGACCGTCACGTTGCAACTCCAGATACTTCTTCACCCATCCTTCGGGCTGAATACTACCTACCGGCAACTTTATAAAATTCAACGGTCGAAGCGGAGCGCGATACCCGATATAATTGGTATTGACGGACTGTATGTCCGGTCGGTCCACTACCGTCACCGTACCACAAGAAGAAGCAGGCGCACAAGCTGTAACCGCCACTCCAAGCACTATCGATGCAAAAAGTCCTTTCGTTTTATTTTTCTTCATTTCGTCTATTCTACTACTTCCGGAAATCATCCTAATTTCCCTATGAACCCAATTGAGCACTAACAAATTACATTAAAATAAAGAACGGATAATCTCTAATCAGACAACCCGTTCTTCAATGGCATGAACTGCCTTTATAACCTATTTATCAACAGAGAATTTGAAGATACATTGGCTTGTATACTTTTCGCCCCGGCGGAGTACAGCCGACGGCCATTCCGCTTTGTTCGGAGTATCCGGATATTTCTGTGTTTCGAGACATACGGAAGCACGTTGGTTGTAAGTAATGCCTTTCTTTCCTGTCAGTGAACCATCGAGGAAATTACCTGCATATACCTGAATACCCGGTTCATTAGTATAAACGTCGAGTACGATACCAGTCTTCGGTGATTTCAAAGAAGCGCATTTACGGGTTACGTCGCCTTTCGTGTTCAATACCCAGTTGTGATCGTAACCATTGCCATTTTTCAGCTGTACGAAATCATAGTCGTTGATACGTTCGCCTACCGGAGTCGGGGTGCGGAAATCCATCGGAGTTCCTTCTACCGGAACGATCTCGCCAGTTGTCATGAAGGTACTGTCCACCGGAGTATAATAGTCCGCATCCACCATCAACAAATGACCGGAGTTGTTGCCGGCATCGCCTTCAAGATTAAAATAAGAGTGGTTGGTCATATTTACAATCGTCGGTTTGTCTGTTTCCGCTTCGTATTGAATATCGATGGCATTATCGTCCGTCAGTTTCATCACTACCTTACAAGTGATGTTTCCCGGAAAACCTTCTTCACCGTCTTCTGCACGATAAGTCAACTGCAATTCCTGCGGATTCAACAATTCTGCATCAAACACCCGGTATTGGAATCCTTGCGGTCCGCCGTGCAGACAATGACCGTAGTTATTGCGGGGAAGCTGATATTCTACACCATCCAAGGTGAACTGTCCCTGATTGATACGATTGGCATAACGTCCGATAGTCGCACCGAAATCCGAAGGCTTGCTGATATAGTCCTGAATAGAATCGAAACCGAGAACAACGTCACGCATCTGTCCGTCTTTGTCGGGAACCATCACTGAAACAATACGTCCACCGAAGTTCGTAATACAAACTTCCATGTTGTTCTTGTTACGCAGAGTGAACAAATCAGTCTTCTTTCCATCTACTTCTGTCTGGAATTTACTCTGCAGTAAACCGGAATCTGTAGCCTTTTCAGCTTTCGGAGTACAAGCTGCCATTAAAAGGGCGGCAACTGCCCATACACATAACTTTTTCATGATACAATTGGTTTTTAAATATTAGTTTTCAGCTATTCATATTTAGATGCAGACGACGCGGATAACGCGTTTTTTCTAATTTTGCATCAGAAAAAGAGCCGCATCATCCGCGTTATCCGCGTTCAATTTACTATGTCAGCATATCACTGTATACTATTCAATAAATCTACCTTTCCTTCATTAACCAGCTTCAAAATCAACTCACCGAAAAGAGTATTCTGCCAGGCAAACCATGCACGGGTAAATTTCTTCGGATTGTCCTTATGGAAAGATTCGTGCATAAAACCGGTACCGGCATCCGTGTCCATCAACATCTTGATACAGGTCTTGATTTCGGCATCATTCTGACTTGTGAAGGCTTTCATCATAATACTCATCGGCCACACCATATCGTAACCGATATGCGGTCCGCCGATCCCTTCGCCTGCCTTGCCTTTAAAGAAATAAGGATTGTCCTCACTCCACACAAAACGGCGGGTATTCTGATAAATCGGATCGTTTACATTCACATCACCCAGATAAGGCATCGCAAGCAAACTCGGCACATTGGCATCGTCCATCAGATGATGATTTCCAAAACCATCTACCTCGAATGCATAGATTTTACCATATTTAGGATGATTATACACCGCATATTTCTTTAAAGCTGTTTCCACCTCCTGCGCCAAGTCCTTACATTCTTTAGACAAAGCCGTTTTCTTATTTACCGTCTCCAGAATCTCGGCTGCCTTACGCAAAGAAGATACGGCAAAGAAATTGGAAGGAATCAGGAATTGAAGCGTAGTAGCATCGTCCGAAGGACGGAAACTGGAAACAATCAAACCGACTGGTTTCACCGGTGCTCCCAGACCGTCATTGCTCACAGTATCCAGTGCACGTTCCGTCTTACGTTGGAATTTATAAGGACCTACTCCGTCTTTGCGTTGTTGCTCTTTGAATGTTTTCAGTACATTAGTGATTGCCTGAATCCATTCTTCGTTGAATATGCTCGCATCTCCGGTAGTCTTCCAGTAATGATAGGCCAAGCGCAAAGGATAACACAAGGAGTCAATTTCCCATTTACGTTCGTGCAACTCCGGTTTCATGTCTGTAAGGTCACTCATCCAATGACCGTCAGGAATAGCGCCGTCATTAAACGCATTTGCATACGGATCGATATTGATACATTTGAACTGGCGGAGAATAACACCTGCCAGCATTTCTTTCAGTTCAGGGTCCGCATTAGCTAATTGCACATAAGGCCATACCTGTGCACCGGAGTCGCGTAGCCACATAGCATGAATATCACCCGTATATACGAACGTATCCGGTTTGCCATCGCTTCCTTTACGGAAATGTACGGTTGTATCCAGTGTATTCGGGAAACAGTTGGTAAACATCCATGCCAACTTCGCATTCTTCAAAAGTTTCTGTACACGGATAATCTCCTTCTCTACCGCATTGGAACGGAACAAACGATTGGATATTTCCGGGCGGTTATCTTTCTGAATAGCATCCGCCAGACATACATGCATTTCCGTCATACGGTTGGAGGCTTGTAACTGCCCGCCACAGAGAAGCATACCTGCCAGCATACCTGCACTGATATATTTGATCTGTTTCTTCATGATTACTTCTTCTTTTTAAATTCGTTAGAGAAAGAATAAGGGAAATCGGACTCTTTTGTACCACGTTGCTGATTGGGTTTCGCGTCCATCTTGAAAGAAATGCTAGCGCCATTCAACAAATCCTGATGAGTCAGATAGTTTTTGGTATATTCTTTACCGTTCAATGTCATTGATGAAATGTAACGCTTATCGTCTCCGTTATTCGGAGCGGAGATAGTCACCGTCTTTCCGTTTTCCAGATGCAGCTTCATCTCCTTGAAGTAGGGAGTACCCAAGACATATTCATCCGTACCCGGACATACCGGATAGAATCCCATTGCCGAGAATACATACCAGGCAGAAGTCTGGCCGTTGTCCTCATCACCGCAATAACCGTCGGGAGCAGGAGTATAAAGTTTGTCCATCACTTCACGAATCCAATGTTGCGCTTTCCAGGGTTGGCCGGAATAGTTGTACATATAAAGCATGTGCTGAATCGGCTGGTTGCCATGTGCATAGTTGCCCATGTTCATAATCTGCATTTCACGGATTTCATGAATAACGGCTCGATAATAACTTTCATCGAAAATCGGAGGCAGGATAAATACAGAATCCATCATCTGGTTGAATCCGTCTTTACCACCCATCAAATCGATCAGACCTTGAGGATCGTGGAATACCGACCAGGTATAATGCCAGCTATTACCTTCCGTAAAGGCATCCCCCCACTTCAACGGATTGAACGGAGACTGGAACGTACCGTCTTCATTCTTACCACGCATCAGTTTGTGTTCGGGATCGTAGAGATTCTTATAATTCATTGCACGCTTTGCAAAGATTTCAATCTCTTTTTTCGGTTTCTTCAAGGCTTTACCCAATTGATAGATACACCAGTCATCGTATGCATATTCCAGTGTACGGGCTGCATTCTCGTTAATACCTACATTATAAGGTACATATCCCAATTTATTATAATACTCATGTCCTAATCGTCCGGTAGAACGAACATTCGGATGTACTGCATTCGCTCCATGTTTCACGGCTTCCCACAATGTCTCAATATCGTATCCTTTCAATCCTTTCAGGTAAGCATCGGCAACTACGGAAGCGGAGTTGTTTCCAACCATACAACCTCTGTGTCCCGGACTTGCCCATTCCGGCAGGAATCCGCTTTCTTTATAAGTGTTCACCAATCCTTCCTGCATCTTTGTGTTCATGGATGGATACATCAGGTTAAGGAATGGGAACAGACAACGGAACGTATCCCAGAAACCGGTATCGGTAAACATATATCCCGGAAGCACTTCACCATTATAAGGGCTGTAGTGCATCACGTTTCCTTTAGCATCTATCTCGTAGAAACTTCTGGGAAATAATACTGAACGATACAGACAAGAGTAGAAGGTACGCAAATGATCGATATCATCGTCTTTCACTTCAATACGTCCTAAAACATCGTTCCATACCTTGCGGCCTTTCGCTGCAATCTGTTCAATGTTGTCCGTACCCAGCTCTTTCAAGTTCAGTTCCGCCTGTTCAGGGCTGATAAAAGAGAAAGCCACACGCACATTTACCTGTTCGCCCTTGCGGGTTTTGAAACCGATCAGTGCACCGGCATGATTGTCTGTCGCTTCCAGTTTGTTGGTGTCAATCACACCACTGGTTACGGCAGCCGTATAAGTAAACGGTTTGTCGAATACCAGTACAAAGTAGTTCTTAAAGTTGGCAGGAACACCACCGCTGTTTTTAGTGGTATAACCGATAATCTTGTTCTCCGAAGGGATTACTTTCACAAACGAACCTTTATCAAAGGCGTCTACCACTACATAAGAGTGGTCGTTTTCGGGGAAAGTGAAACGGAAAGCAGCTGCTCTCTCTGTCGGAGCAATTTCGGTCACTACATCATGATCGGCAAGATATACTTTATAATAATAAGGAGTAGCCGTTTCAGCTTTATGAGAGAACCAACTGGCACGCTCATCCTGATTAAATACTGCCTTACCGGTTACCGGCATGATGGCAAATTGACCGTAATCATTGATCCAGGGACTTGGCTGATGGGTTTGTTTGAATCCTCTGATCTTGTCAGCGTCATACGTATACGCCCATCCATCGCCCATTTTACCAGTCTGCGGAACCCAAAAGTTCATTCCCCAGGGCAGCGCAATGGCAGGGGAAGTATTTCCGGTAGATAAGGCGTGCTTTGACTGCGTACCAACCAGCGGACTAACGTAGTCCACCGGTCCGGTAATTGTTTTTGCAGTCATAGCCCATGCACTAAGTAACGTAAAAGCGAATAGAGCTAGTTTCTTCATGGTATTTTTGTTTTATTTAATCAGTTTTCCTTCAAGCATTTTGATATAATATCCACCTACAACGGAACGTGCCTGGAAGCCTCTTTGATTCGGTTCGTCTGTAAATACCCAGTCGGACATCGGAACACGGTTAGGTGTCACGTTCATAAACAGATATACGGGTTCGATAAATTTCTCAAAGGTAGCTTTGTCATTTGCCAATGTAGCTGTCCACATGATCCAGTCGGTCTTTGTGTATGTTTCACGGTTATCCAACGGAAGACCATATTTATTTTGCTTCGAAAGATAGTAAGCTATTTCCGTTTCTGCAACATTTTTAGGGAAGATTTGCAGATTCAACAGTTTATCCCACACCAGGTTATACTTCTGGCTCCATGTTCCCGGTTTGTCAAATGTGAGACGATAGTGGTCACCATCATCAGCCATTTTCACCCATTCGGCAGCCATTTCTTTCGCTTTCTGTGTGTACTTTTCAGCCACGTCTTTTTTGCCCAGCATATCTGCCAGATAACCGTATGAAGCAACACCCATGATTGCTTTGATAGAAAGGTTGGCATTGTGTGCAAAGTGACCTGCAAAGTCATCGCAAAGTTGGTTGGCCGGATCAAGTCCGTTCTCTACCAGATAGTCTGTCCACGTAGTCAGGGTTTCCCAATGTTTCTGTGCGTAATCTGCATTACCTTCTACCTTTGCAATGGCAGCAGCCAATACTACCATATTACCCGATTCTTCTACCGGCATATCACCGCCATAAGTCTGGCCGTTAGCCAATGGATAAGTACCGACATCATGCGCAGCAAATGGTTTCGTCCATTTTCCGCTTTCACTATAATAGAAGATATGGTTCATGGTAGCTTTCACCAATTCCGGATTGTAGTATAAAAGCAACGGAGCTCCCGGATAAGTCAGGTCGACTGTTCCGATGGAACCATTACTGAAGTTCTCCTTAGAAAGGAATACCAAGTCACCGTTCGGAGCCTGTACCAGTTTATGTGCAGCCAAGGCCTGACGATAAGCCAATGCACAAAGTTCGGCATATTTACGTCCACCGGCAGCAGTAGCTTCTTCCATCAGTTTCTTGTCAAAAGCAGCGCTATTCTTCATTTGTGTCTTGTATTCTTTCTCCGCTTTCTGGAATTGGGAAACAATCGTTTCATTGCCCTCACGGTTCCAGTAAGGACGCAGGTTATCACCAAAGTATTGGATAGAATAAATATCATCATACCCGATCAACAGATGGCCATCAGCCTTTTGTGTTTCGCCCAATGAACGTACCAAAGCCAGTTTATCATAACCGTTTGTGGTAGGAGCTTCCAGTTTATTGGCTACGAAGTTCTTGCGCAGCTCTCTGCCGTCACCGATTGCAGATGTGCTGTTTTCCTTTTCAGCTGCCAGATAGAAATGTCCCCAGTCGATACGAACATCATCACCCTTTTTCTTCAGAATATCCTGATTGCGGCTTCCGGTACGAAGGAATAACAAATCGCCGTCAGTAAAGCTGTCGGCAACAGATTCCTGGTGAGGTTGGTCGATTGCCCATTGCGGAGATGCTTCGAAATACAGCTCAACCTGATGTTTCTTTCCGTCATTGGAGGCTACTTCATAAGAAATATAGTTGACCGGACGTGACAACAAGTCCAGATTATCCATGAACATAGGAGCGGTAAATGTCAGTTTCAAATCTACCGGACCGCAAGTAAATGTATAATAAGTCTGCATAGGTTGTACGTCTACAGAAGTTTGTTGTGCTGTTTGATGGAAAGAACGATAACCGTCCAGTTCTACCAGCAATCCGAAATCCAACAGTCCGTTTCCTACCCGGTTATGACAATAACCTGCAATCAGATTTTCACCCGGTTTCAAAGAGGCTACTACTTCTTCCGACAGTTTCACCCGTTCGTTCTTTTTACAAGCATTACCTGTATCTACCACTTTGATGCCGTTGATATAAATAATAGCATCATCGTCATGAGAGAATTCAAGATATACATTCTTTCCTGTCAAGTCTTCCTGAATATCAGCTACCCGGCGTACCCAGATAAATTCTTCACCCCATTGAGTCTTTGCTGTATGTTCATTCTCCATGGTTCCGAAGGCAGCTTCGCCTTCTTTCCATGCTTTATCATTAAATCCAGCATTCTGCCATCCGTCAGCAGGCTGTTGAGTGGTATACTTTCCCGTCCAGCTACCTTGTTCGGATGTTTTCACCAAAGGACGTAGTTCCAGTTCTTCCGTTCCCATGAAACGGTAGGTTTGTCCGTCTACTTTAGCAACGCCAAGCAAAGGAAAGTCCTTGCCTGTCCAATGTTTCACAGGACTGTCATACAGATTGTCCGTAGTGGACCATGCACTGGTATAAGGATCGATCGTCACCAGCGGGTATGCCGGAGCACGTAATTCATTCTTCTCGTGCTGTTCTATCTGGGTCTCACAGCTACAAAGTACAGAAGCTGTTCCCAGCAACAGCATCATCAGTTGTTGTTTCATAATTTAATTCACCTGTTTATTTAATCTATTTTACCATTCTATCGATACATTCACTCCGGCGGGATCATTCTCGAAACTCAATAAAAGAGTTTTGGAAGATTCATCCCATTCCGGCTGTTCCGCCTTTCCGTTTACCAAGACCTTTTCAGGTTTACGCGGCAAAAGGACTCTTGATACATTCGTCGTATGTAACGGGCTTTTAGCTACAAACGAGTAGCTCTGCCTCCCTACTTTTTCATCATAAATGCGGGAGGCTCCACAAAGTACCTTTGCTTTCACTTTACCCGATACTTTATTCAAATCGTACAAATACCCCTGTTCACCGGGATTAATCTGCTTGACTGTCAATACCGGCAAGCCTTTGTCGAACAAATCGATATACAATCCCGACAGTTTCAAAGGCTCTTTAGAAGAACTCTCATCCATTACTGCCGCAATCGTATAAGGACCACGTTCCACCATAAAATTGTTTTTGATTTCTATCTTCTTACCTGTTTTGCTCTCATAAGCGGATGCAATCGTTTCAAAGTATTTCCGGTCGTTTCCGCCTTTTAATACAAAATGTTTCGGATCTTCGCGCATGACAATCACGGTGCCTTTCCCAAACCGATAGGTTCCGTCACCGGGATTACGGGACAACCCCATCGCCTCAAACAGATGTTCCGAAGGAGCTTTGTATGCGTTTCCTTCCGTATTCCACCATTCTAAAACTGTTTGATAAGGATCGACATCTTCTCCACAGTACACCAACGTACCTCCTTTTTTAACCCAGTCTGCCAGATAGTTATGGTATTCCGATTTCATCGGTTTCATGTTCGAGTAGGACATTACAAGTACCTGAAGTCCGTTGAAAGTATCTTTAAACGGAGTATTCTCCATGTGTACCAGTTCCACCGGAATTCCTCTTTTTAATAAAGGCAAGGTTTGCCCATAGAAACTGGAGAATTGCGGATCGTCATATCCGTTATGATCCGGGAAACGCTGGAACATCAGCGAATTTGCCATCAATACACCAATGCCGTGCGTACCGCTGATTTGTTTGTCAGAAGTGCGAATGTCATTCAATGTGTTAATCATCACCTGCATTTGCGTAGAATACGAACGGGGAATACGTTCTTTCTGATCCGTTCCTGCTATCCGGTATAATCCCTGATAAATACGGTCCGGCCATGGCATCACTTCATAAGTATCTACCATCGGGTACATTAACTGTGCGGCAAAAGTGGCCTGATAATTGATCTTATAATCCAGCCAGTCTTTGGCACGGTCTTCAATCGGATCGGTCAGGAAATACATTTTACGATTCAAAGGGGCAGTCATGGATTTCATGCAGCCGTATTCGAGAAAAGCATTCTCAAATACACGCTCTTTCTTTACGCCGTTATAGAAATTCGGTTCACGGGCAGTACCAGTCCACACCTGTGCGATGTAACCATCTACGCAATCCAATGAAGCCAGACTGGCCTCCGGACTTACAATTTGCCAGGAAGTGTAGTTAATCAAAGAGTGAGTAGGCACATAGCATTTCACATCCAGCCCTTTCGATTTGCCATATTCTTTCGCATAAGTGAATATCTTATCCAATGCATTATAGTAGAGATGATATTTCAATTTATTGGAGAGGTAGGTATTTTCGGGAGATTCATGTTGGGGCCTCCAGGGAAAATTATAATATTTCTGCCATTCGGACTTGAAGGCTTCACTATATCCGCCACGCATCCAGAACTCCGGTTCTTCCAGATAGATGGAAGTAATGCCGGCATCAATCACCCGCTTTATCTGCGTTTCCTGCATATAACGGATAAAACTTTCGGTAGGCACAATGTAAGGTATCAAGTGGCCGTGGGCTATCTCGTTTCCGTTACGATCCCGCTGCCCCTCTTTCAGGTGACCGTCTATTCCATCCCATTTGTCGAGAAAATAGTCTTTATAGTCTCCCCATGCCACTCCGGTCATAAATTGTGTCTGATACCCCTTGTCTCTCCACGACTGAACACGCTGTTCAAAAGAAACACCCTTTTTATCCAGCGTGCCATACACCATCGTGGCATCAGCACGCACATCCGTTTCGGGTTTCCAGGGTTCGGCTGTTTGAAAAGTTGTTTTTGCTTCCTTGTCTTTGGCCGTTTGAGTTTGAGCAAAAGAAGCATAATTGCCGGTTAATAACAGGCTGAATATAATCAGTAGTTGTTTATTATTCATTTTTACGTGGTTCTGTGTCGTTTTCTATTTACTTCTTAGCCGGGAATAAAAGCATCAATGCCGGTATACCAGAAGCAGAATAGCTGTCGATTTCCGCACCTGCCGGCAACTTCTTATGATATTCACCTCCACACACATTTCGCGTCTCATCTCTGTTTGCCCAACCTGTTTTGATGGTATGTTTCAGGAATGGAAGATATTGGGTTTGTCCGCAATCATATACTAACCTTGCCATGTATTCAGCAAAAATGGCAGTATAGATTCCCTGTTCAATACCACTTTCAAAAGGTAGCACTTTATGTTCTGCTGACATATCTTTCACTGTATAGTCTGCTGCCAGAATAGCATTGTCCAGATAACGTTTCTCTCCAGTCGCCTTATAAAGCAATATGGATGCACCGATAAAGGTTGCCTGGTTGTAGACATGTGCCTTCCACGCGGGATTGCCATTTCCATGACGGCTATCAGCAATCTTTCCTGTTTCTTTATCCAGCAGATTTTCCACTCCCCATTCGTAGATTTCTTTGCCTTTGGCAAGATATTGAGCCTTCGTCTGATAATCCGGCCGTTTGCTGGTCGATTCTTTTCTATTTTCAGGCACGTTATTGTAGAGGGTCAATGCTGCCACCACTGTCGGAAAGTTAATACATGCCATCTTTCCATCACCGAATTTATTCGGTTTCGGATTCCGAATAGGTTGCCATTGCCAGAACATACCTCCGTTTTCTTTGTCATACGAACCGGTATCACCCACCTTTTCCGAACCATACCACACACGTTTGAAACTGGCTTCCGAGAGTTTCAGATATTCATCCACTCCAAAAAGTTCGTAGCCACGTGCCAGGCTGATAGTCCACCACATGATGTCATCGTAGATGAACCAACCGGTATTTTCATTGTTATCATCAAAATCAAACTGACAATATTGCGCTTTGTTCCCTGCGAATATTTTCTCGCAGAGTGTTTTATAATAATTCGTTTTCTTTTTGTCTTTCTGTGCCTTTGCCAGTTTATAAGCATTCATTGCCATATCCCAATAAATAGGCTGACACCAGATAGCCGCTGCTCCATTGCCACGGTCAACAGCACTCGGATAGGACGAATTTGTCTTGTAAATATATTTATTGGAGTCTAGTAGTGTATTATTAAATCCTTCATAAGCTGCCCATACATCTTCGT
>OAVC01000846.1_pt1 | contig 13176 bp, 9 predicted proteins | sample 1495261 | NCBI WGS metagenome assembly OAVC01 (sample SAMEA2580074, study PRJEB22360) | human gut metagenome | biome: human gut; feature: human-associated habitat; material: faeces | place: Denmark | collected 2008/2010
CGTTGATCCCGGAAATGTTAAAGAAAATGGACGAGGAGGACGCGGATCAAGTTATCGCGCGGCGGGATCGAACCGGAGATCCGGCGGTACGCACCGGGCTTTCTCGGCTTTACTATCGGTTTGTTAACTCCATGATGGATGTGAAATTAGCGGACGGTGCAGGAGATTTTCGCGTACTTTCACGGCGCGCAGTGAGGGCGATTTTATCTATGCCGGAGGCACAACGCTTCTCGAAAGGACTATTTTCCTGGATTGGGTTCCCGACAGCAGAAATAACTTACCGAAATGTACAGCGTGAGGGCGGCGAATCCTCCTGGAGTACCCGCAAACTTTTCAACTATGCGATTGACTCGGTGCTGTCGTTTAATTCTCGGCCGCTAAGGGCGGTGATCTGGCTAGGTGGAGCGGTGTTTACCCTGGGAGTCGTCTACTTTATCTACCTGTTTATTAGCTGGCTGATTAATGGGGTGAGTGCGCCGGGCTATATCACTACTATTGCCGCAATCATTGCGTTTGGAGGAGTGCAGCTGGCCTCCATCGGGATCGTTGGTGAATATGTAGGCCGTATCTATACAGAAGTTAAACGGCGTCCGCACTACATTGTGGCCACCGAAGAAAATATTTTCAGATAATCGGAACTGCTTAAGAAGGTGTAGAGTAAGGTACTTAAGTTTATGGTAACCATATAATTACACTCCCAGCTAGTCTGGCTTCCAAATATTTTGGAAATAGGTACTCTGTAAGGTAATACAGAAAAATCGGCTATTACGGTGCTAATAATTGAATTTATAGCCAGGGAGAAATTGCAGCTGAATATGTGAATGTTGCTATCTCTCCGCGCCACTGCATACGAGGATAGGAGAGTGGGCCCTATGAAACCACTGGTATCAGTATTGATTCCTATATATAACGTAGAGAAATACCTGCCGGAATGTCTGGATAGTTTGGAGGCACAGGACTTTAAGCAAGCCGAATTTATCTGCATTAACGATGGATCAACAGATGGCTCGCGTGACATAATCGAACATTTCCTGAAGAAGGATTCACGTTTTAAAGTCATTGACAAGGAAAACTCTGGATACGGCGCGTCCATGAACCGCGGGCTGGAAGCAGCGCAGGGTGATTACGTAGCGATTTTGGAATCGGATGATTTCATGGAAGAGGACGCGCTTAGCAAGCTACACCAGGCTATTAGTAGCACCGGAGCAGATGTTGTTAAAGCTAACTTCTGGATGTACTGGTCTATTCCCACAAAACGCAACGACTTTTTTGAGGCAATACCGGGCAGAAAGAGCGGAAAGATAGCTGATCCCGCCAGCGATCCATTTATTTTTTATACCAAGCCCTCGATTTGGTCTGCAATCTATCGAAAGTCTTTCCTAGAAACAGAAAAAATCTCGTTCTTGGAAACTCCCGGTGCATCTTTCCAAGACACCAGCTTTACTTTTAAAGTCTGGGCTTCCACTCATAAGGTCTATTATTTGCATGATGCATTTGTGCATTACCGGCAAGATAACGAAAATTCTTCAGTGAATTCTCCTGGAAAAGTAGATGCTCTGTTTAATGAGTACCGGGAGATTAGTCGTTGGTTGGCGGCCAATCCTGAAAAGCGGAAGACGTTTTCACCAGTGAAAGTAAAGATGCTTTACGATGCGCTGATCTGGAACTACGAGAGAGTAGCCGCGGAACACAAGGTAGAGGTGTTGCGTAAGGGACGCGCAATGTTCCTGGATGATTTTGCCCAGGGAAACGTGGATATTCGACTGTTCGAGCCCTGGAAACTGTTGGATATGCAAAAAATTATGATTGTTCCAGAAAAATACCACCATGATAGGAATCGGGGGGAATCTCTAAGCCATCGAGTTGGTAGAGTAATTCAAGATCGCGGCTTTGTAGGCTTTGCCTATGCCGGTGGGATAAAAGTATTCAATAAGGGGAAGAGGCTTCTAAATCGTGCCAAAAATATCTGTAATCGTACCCGTTTATAACGTTGAGAAATATCTACCCCGATGCCTAGAATCTATCCGGAAACAAGATTTTTCTGATTTAGAGATTATCTGTATTAACGATGGTTCTTTAGACGCTTCATCGGCTCTGTTAGAATTAGCGGCGCAGCTAGATCCAAGGGTTATTATTATTAACCAGCTAAATAGCGGGGTTTCGGCTGCTCGTAACCGGGGTTTGGATACCGCATCTGGTGAAATCATCATGTTTGTCGATGCTGATGACTTTCTGGTACCCGGTGCCTGCAAAGTGGTGACACAAGCCTTTGCCAATAATAAACCAGATATTTTAACCTTTGCTGCCAGCGGTATTACCTTTGGACAACCTTCGCCCTGGTTAAGGAATGCTCTGTCCCCCAAGCAGTCGGTGGTTCACGGGTTTGATAAAGACTTGTTTAAAAAGGCTAGAGAAAGACCCTATATATGGCTATCAGCTTTTTCCCGTTCATTCATCGAGGAGCATTCTTTACGCTTTGACGAGGAGTTGGCGATTGGGGAAGATCATTTATTCTATTTGGATGCCTACGCAAGAGCAAAATTGACGGTAACAATCGATAAAGCACTCTATACTTATCGAGCTGAAAGAACAGGATCTGCTATGTTTTGGCAGGTAAAAGATCCTTACGAGATGTTTGAAAAGCATCTTTTACTGGCGGGAAAAGTGTTTGAACATTGGATCCAGGCGGGGCTATTCGAGCAGCATAAAGCTGAATTACTTGGATGGTTTCTAGACTTTGTGTCCTACGATGCATTTCACGTAGCGAATCCCACGGAGGCGATCCAAAAGCTAAAGGGCATGGTATACAAATACTTCGGAAATCCCACTAAATTACCCCTAGAAATGCCCACTAGAATGGCTCTGCGTAACTTGGAAAATCCGAAAGATCCCGTAAAATACCTGAGAAATCTGGCAATATTGGCGGCTAGGGTAAGAGAAAATCCGACTACCAACACCTTGCTGGCTGTTGACAAGTTTGGCAAGCTAGCACCTATTCACATTCTACGGGCACTTGTGAAACGTATTCTGCCAGCTAGCAGTCTCACCGAATATTGGCGGATATGGGGATCTGCCAACAAAGTGTTCAATATGCTTGAAGATTCACAAGCGTATAACCGATTAATCTCGGAGTGGAGACAAGCCGCGGAATGAAAATATCTCTGGTTTTTGCTGATGACCGCTAAGGCAGACGATCAATGAAACCTTAGACAAACGAATAAGCATATTGATCGAAAAATAATCTATGAGGGAAAAATAGTATGGATTTACTGGGAATAGCTTCGGTCAATGATTTTTTTAACTCTTGGTTACTCTTTCTGATTCCGCTTTCAGTTTCTGTCTTAGTAATTTTTTTACCCGGGTTGATACTAGGATTTGCAGTTGGGCTCAGAGGCCGCTGGCTCTGGGGCTGGGCGCCGGCAGGCTCCGTTGGGATAATAGTCTTATCCGCAATACTAGCTCCTAAAATGGGATTTACATGGGGATTTCCAGTTTTGTTGCTGGGATGTTTTATTATTACCTTTCTTTTTTTATTTATTTCATGGATCATTAATCAGATATTTCGTAACAACAATGAATCACCGCTCCACGAATCTGGAAAACCCCTCACTGGCTCACCCAGGATTTTTTTGTATCTTCCTCCTGTGGCGATAGCAAGCAGCTTCCTTCTTCAAACTATCCGCTTTGCTAGGGCGGTGAAAGTTCCAGGTGCCTTTTCTCAGTTATGGGACAACGTTTTTCACTCTAACCTTGCGATGATGTTCCTCCAGAATGGGGATGCATCGACTTTAAAGGTTAATTTGTGGACTCCAGGAACAGGCGGTTTCTATCCGGCTGCGTGGCATGGAATCGTTTCTTTGGTAGCTAGTACCTGCTCGGGAGTGGTAACTGTCGCCACCAATGCGGTGACTTTGATAGTAGGATTCGTAGTTTGGCCCCTAGGAATTTTCTGTCTTGCCTCCGCGATTTCTAAGTCGCGGGTAGTACAGTTGGCTGCAATTTTCTTATCGCTAGCGATGCCTCAGTTCCCGTACGCCTTTTTAAGCTGGGGACCTCTCTACCCAAATTTACTCAGCTGTGCGCTTCTACCATCAGTAATCGCGATTTTAATCAGGTTGATTAAAGGCAAACTTTTCTCGTTGGCACTGGGGTTAGTCGCGGTATTTTGGGGAATAGGAAGTATAGCTGCAAGCCAACCAAATAACATTTTTACCTTTGCGATTGTTTCCGTCGTCCTTGGGTGGTGGTTTGGGAGACTAAAGATATTGAAGAAAGTCAGATATCAAGGCTGCTCTCGTGTGAAGAGATTTGTTGTCTTGAGCGGGTGGGCATTAGCTTGCGCAGCTGTATTTTCTCTCTGGGAGTGGGGAACATATCAGGTTCCTTCCATCAGGGGCATGAGAACACAAACCCCTTATTGGCTACCCCAGGGATCATATTGGTCAGGACTTAAAGAATTACTGTTACTAACGGGAGGTAAACCAAACGCTGATTTTACGGTGTATCGGCCGGAACTAATGCTGCCGATTTCTGTCTTATTCTTAATCGGGATGCTAGTGATGCTGCTAAGCAGAAGATATCTTGAGGTATTTTTCTGTTGGGTTCCATTTACTGTATTGGTGCTGGTCGGACACGCAATGCAGAATCTAGAGTTACGACAATACCTAGTGGGAATATGGTATGCAGATTCGCCCAGGATTTATTTTCCCGTTGCAATGTTTTCCATTTTGATTACCTCGATTGGGATTGATTGGGTAGCACAAAAAATTTGGAACTGGATTACTCCACGCACTTCTAAGCAAGTACAAAGTCTACTCGTAACTGTCTCTCTCGTGGCATCTGTTCCTTTCGTTGGCAATCCCCGTAGCCTTCGATACTCCTGGGAATGGATAGGTGATGTTTTTGCTATCCGGGCGGCAGCAAGCACTGACTCTGGATTGGTGGATAAGGATGAGCTGAAGCTGTTTCTACAGCTACCAAAACTTACCCCGACGGATAGTGTGATTCTAGGAAATCCTTGGGAAGGCGCTTCCTTTGCTTGGGCAATAGGTCAGAGAAGGACAATATTCCCAACATTGAGATATGCTACTTCACCGGAACCGAGCAGAGCGTTCTTAGCCGATAAGCTGTACCTGAATAGCGAAAGAAAACAGATATGCTCTTTCCTGAAAACTAAAAACGTGTACGTTTTAAATCTCCGTGATGCATATTCAGGAGCAGAGGGAAGTACGGGAATTGAGAAAAAATACCCATCCTTTGATCAAATAGATTCCAACCTGTTAACCCCGGTGAAATCGGTCGGCGAGGCTCGCCTGTATAAGTACAGGGGATGTTAGGGGTAATTGATTCCAAGGAGGTGGTAACCAGCTAATATCAAACCCATGCTATACAACTAGCACCTGGATTAAAAGCGAAATTATTCTCTTTACGCTTCAAATTTGCTGTTACTTAGCTCTAACAGAATGTTAACCCTTATACAATGAGTGTGTGAATAGTGATGAGCGCATGTGTCTCATTTTTGCCTGGCAGTATCGTGCTATCTTGGAAAAGCTAATTTAAATGACTTGCACACAGGGGTGAAAATGGCTTTGACACACGAGCTAATTTGGGATCGTGGGCGAATATATGGGGCGCATCTATACGGAAGTAAATCACCGTCCTCACTGCATCGTTGCCACTACATCGTTGCCAACGAGGAAAATATTTGATTAACTGCCAGGAGTGCCATGAGTAAGAGGATCGAGAGGCTGAGAAACCTTGCCACGAAGAGTCCAATGGTAAAAAATATCTCGACACTTTTATCTGGAACGGTTTTAAGTCAGTTGCTGGCTATTGCTACTACGCCGATTATTTCCCGTCTTTATAATCCCGAACAAATGGGCATTTACACGTTGTTCACCTCGGTCGCGGCGATGTTTGTGGCGATAGCAGGACTTAGATACGATCTAGCAATAGTGCTCCCAAAGAGGCACGGTAATGCGCGCCTGCTCAGAAACACCGTGACGGCGATAATTGCGGTTTTCAGTATTATCATCACGGTACTATTGATTCCTTTTGGAGAACTACTAGCGAACTGGATGGCTAATCCGGCACTTGCTCCTTGGCTCGTGTTCGTCGGGATTGCCGTCTTCACGCTTGCCCAAGTGAACTCCTTTAGTTATTGGTTTACACGTACCCTCGAATATAAGGTTATTTCTATTAACAAAGTAGAAATGTCAGGGTCTATTGCCGCCCTACAAATCCTTTTTTCACTTGTGCATCTCGGGGGAGTTGCGGGTCTTATTGTTGGTCATATCGGAGGTCAAACGATCGCTGCCGGAACTCTTATGTATAAGGGACGACGGATGGCGGCGGGAGAGAGTGAGCCAACGGTCTCACGGAGGCAGCTTTTGGGTCGCTACAAAAAGATGCCGCTAATTAATGGTCCCAACGCGTTAGTAGATGCGGTACGTCTTAATGGAATCATGATGATGGTGGGTGCATTTTACTCCGCAAGTTCAGTTGGGCAGTTCGGTCAAGCCTGGCGGTTAATGCAGGCTCCAGTAAGCCTAGTTACGGGAGCAGTTTCCCAGGTTTTTTATCAAAAATTTGCAACTATTAAACCGGGGCAGATGACCGGTTTAGTAAAAACCGCCGTAAAGTTTTCCTTAATGTTTGCGCTTATACCTTTCACTATTCTGATGATCATTTCACCTTGGTTATTTCCCTGGTTTTTAGGGTCGGCGTGGGCCGAATCTGGAATTATAGCCCAAGCCTTAGTTCCTTGGCTTTTTCTGAACGTGGCAACCTCGCCCATATCCACCATGTTTTTGGCAGCTGATAGACAACTGGATCTTTTTATTTTTGCGGTAGTCTATATGCTAACCGGCTTGGGAACAGTCTACGTAGGCTCCTTTTTGAACTGGTCAATGGTAGAAACCACTTGGTTACTCTCACTATCAATGGCAGTATGCCTAGCTGGAATGATTGCCCTATCCCTACGGGCTGCCCATAAATTCGACAATAAGGTACTGGAATAACGCAAGGTATTCCAGGAGGAAAAATGCTGTGCTTGTGATCCAGCGCTCAGCGATCCGGGATATTACTATTTTCGTAAAGGGTAACTTGTGCAGCATTTCCCAGATACCAATAGTAATAATAGATTTTGGCTGAAATCTAAGTTCGAGTCCATCCCCCCCCGAAAGAAAGAGATTTACTCTGATCGCACAGTTGGCAGTTCAATAGCCAAAACCTATATCAGGCTATTATAAAAAGACAAGAGCTGGTCACAGGATTTGTTTAAACTGCGCTGTTCAGCCACGAAACTGCGAGCATTTCTACCCATTTCTAGCTGACTGTTTTTGTCAAGAGAAAAGAACCTTTCAATCTGTTGGGCGAGTGAGTCTGGGTTTTCTCTCTCGGCGGTGAAACCAGTTATTCCCTCGTCTAGCATCTCCGGTGCCCCTCCCGAGCGATTTACCACCACGGGGGTTCCGCACGCTTGCGCTTCCAGCGTAACTAACCCTGCCGCTTCTTCCCAGCCTTGATATTTCTGCGTGGCTAGGACAAACAAATCAGCTTCCTGCAGAGCTTTTCTAACTCCGTTTCTGTCGGTAGAACCCAGGTAGACTATATGGGGATTTTGTCTCTGCGCGGTGACTACTTCCTGCCTGAGCGGGCCGTCACCTACTAAAACCAACTTATGCGGCAGGCGGGGGGACAAGTTAATCGACGCCCGAAGTAAAGTTGGTATTCCTTTGGCAACGCTCAGGGCGCTGACCTGAACAATCGTGGGTATTTCGTTTTCAACTTGGTGATTCGGAGGCACGAAGTAATCGTCATCAATGCCCTGATAGTGAACTTGAAGTTTGTGAGGATTGAGTCCAGTTTGGATAGCCTTCTCCGCCAAGAATTTGCTAACTGGAAGAATAAGTCCAGCGCATTGGTTGACAGCAAGATAATTCTTATGGTGCCAACGTTCCTTGAAAGTTTGGGCCTGGCGGAGCTGGTTGAAGACGTCTACACCATGTAAGGTAACCACCAGAGGAATATTAGATTTTCTGGAAGCGCTTATTGAGGGAAGTGCCCACTTTGCGAAATGGTGGTGAATCAAATCGGGGTGGTACTGCTGGATCATCCGAGTAAGTCGTTTCAGTACCAAGGGCTGTAAGAACTCACGTTGATGAAAACTTAATCTTCCACCGAGGGAAGGCGTAGCGGAGTGGAACGGAGTTTTTATAGCAGTATCGGTTTTCATAACGATCAGACCGAACAGCTCGGCATCAATGGAAGAGATCTTTTCAGCATGCTGAACTACGAAATAGGTTGGGGGAACGTCGCACGTACCTACGGTGATAGCTACTTTTAAATTCTTCTTGACCATGTCGTCAAAGCCTCGGCGTATAATTTTGAACTTCTAGAGGAAAGTTACTTTGCGATCTTATCTCCAATAACCATACGGGGAGTACCTTTCCACAGCTGCGGATCGGTTACTCGGCGACCATCAAATAATAACTTGATGCCGGGTAGATTCTTCGCGCTGATAGTTTTGTATTCGGTGTGGTCAGCCTGCACGATGGCGACGGTAACTTCCTCTCCAAAGTGGTAGGCATCCCAACCGAAGCCCGCCAATTCTTCGTCACTGAACATGGGGTCGTGTACCAGTACCTTCGCCCCCCGCTTGCGCAGGGAGTCAACGGTAGCGAACACTCCCGAGAATGCGGTTTCTTTAACTGCACCCCGGTAGGAAGCTCCCAGTACCACCACTTTGACACCCTTGAGATCCCCTAGCACTTCTTCAACACGGGAAACTACGTATTCGGGCATCCCGGCGTTATAGGTACGCGCGGTCCGAACCACGGAGGCATCGGGATCGGTAGATAGGTACAGGCGCGGGTAAACCGGAATGCAGTGTCCGCCAACTGCAATCCCAGGGCGGTGAATGTGGGAATATGGTTGCGAGTTGCAGGCATCGATTACTTTTTGCGCGTCAATACCGACTTTGTCCGCGTAGACGGCGAATTGGTTGGCCAGCCCGATATTTACGTCACGATAGGTGGTCTCTGCCAGTTTCGCCATCTCTGCCGCCTCGGCGTTGCCCATATCCCAAACCCCGTTTTCGCGAGGCAGGTCGGGGCGTTCATCAAATTGCAGCACGCTTTCATAAAATTTGATTGCCGCCTGGGTGCCCGCCTCAGATAGGCCACCGACCAGCTTGGGGTAGCGGCGTAGATCCTGGAAGACCCTACCGGTTAGTACCCGCTCGGGAGAGAACACCAGGTGGAAGTCTTTCCCCTCTTTCAAACCGGAAATCTCTTCAATCAGCGGCTTCCAGCGGTTCCGGGTTGTACCCACCGGTAGCGTGGTTTCATAAGAGATCAGAGTTCCCGGGGTAAGGTGTTCGGCGAGGGAGCGGGTGGCTTGATCCATCCATCCGAAATCTGGCTGCCAGGTTTCGTCATTAACAAAGAGGGGAACCACCAAAACGATGGCATCTGCATTAGGAATAGCTTCCGCATAGTCGGTGGTGGCGCGCAGTTTCCCCGCAGGTACTAACTCAGAGAGTTTTTCTTGCAGGTGAGCTTCCCCCGGGAAAGGTTCTTTAGCCTGGTTAATTAGGTCAACAGTCTTTTCGTTAACATCGACCCCAATCACGTCCTGTCCGCTGGAGGCAAACTGTACCGCCAAGGGCAAGCCGATTTTTCCCATTGCCACAACTGCTACGCGCATGAAAACTCCTTTGAGGTCTTCAACAACTCAACAAACTCTGAAGCTATTCTACGCGGAAATGGGTAAACAGTTCACATTCCCTATTCGACGAAAAGCACGTATCTAGGTTTTCCCAGCGCGCGCACTCCCTGTTTCTCTTGATGATGTTAAAAATCTAATGTAGACTTTACACACTGCGTATAGTCCCCATACAGATAGTGGATTGAGGTCTTAGTTATGACTGGTAAAAGCAGAATGATAAGAGGGCTGACGTGTTTTACCGCAGCTGCAAGTCTGATATTGGCAACAGTACCTGCTTATGCGGAAGATGGCACGACACTTCCGGAAACCCAGCGAGAAACACCTGTTGAAAATTCGGAGAACACCAGCTCTCAGCAGAACGATTCTGGTGATAGCGAGACTTCGGGCTCTGCCCCTTCTACTGTGGACAGTGCTTCTTCTGAGGAATCTCCGGCTCCCCCAGAGCCTGCTTCCGCCAACTTGTCGCCTCAAAATGTGCGTCCAGATGTGTCCCGGTTGGGCGGCAAAGACAGGGTTGAAACTTCGGTTGCCATCGCTCGTCATGCATATCCCAACCCCCCGAAGGTTGTGTATCTGGCATCTGCTATTACCCTGGCCGACGCTATGGCTGCGGGGTCTCTAAGAGATGGGCCAGTGGTTCTGACTTACAGCAATTATTTACCCGGTGTGGTTGAGCAGTATTTACGCGAGGTAAATCCCGAGAAAGTCGTGGCTCTGGGCAGTGCTGAAGTGGTAAATTCGCAGGTTTTACAGCAGGCAAAGGTATCCAACCAAAACTTGAGTCGCCTTGCAGGGGACACCCGAGTCGAGACTGCAATCGAGATTGCCAAATATGCATACCCCCAAGGGGCATCTAGAGTTTACGTGACCGACGGATTCGGAGACACCGGAAAACTGGGTCCTGATGCGATTCCCGGTGCAGCTTTACACGATGGTCCCATTCTTTTCGGCAAGCGTTCGATTGGACTCACTGCAGTTACTAGAAATACGATTTCTGGTTTGGGAGCTAAGGAAACTGTGCAACTCGGACGCAACAAGTTGGGGTCTTTCAAACCTAGTAGATACTTAGCTGGTTCGGACCGATACAGCACTTCGGTGGCAATTTCAAACGAGGTGCTTAAAAATAATGTAAATATCGGGTATCTTGCGAACGGTAATTCCTTGGTAGATGGTTTGGTAGCAGGAAGCCTAGATGATGGTAGTATTCTTCTCGCTGCCAAAGATTCGTTACCTTACGCAGTGTGTGAACATATCCGTACCAGTAAAATTACGAAGGTTGTAGCTTTAGGGAGCGCTGGCGCAATCAGCCAACAGACTTTGAATGAGGCCAACCTCCGTGCGCGGGACAAATCTAAGAAGTGTCCGAAGCCAGCTCCCCCAGCTCCAGCTCGCGGTTGGCATGCCCCAGGTCGCTATCTGCAGGCGGTTAGCCGAGTGCGCGCACCAGGAAGTACTGTAGTCCCGCGTCGCGGGTGGAACGGTACCAAGGTTAAGGAAGTGCGAGCCCGCCTAGGTGTGGGCGTACCTCTTAATTCTGGCATGACTTTTGATGGACGTACTGAAAATGCGGTAAAGCGTTTTCAGCGACGGATCAGAGTAGGTGCTAACGGGATTGTCGATTATCGGACTTGGGTAAGGATGACTTCTCGCTCTTGGACTATGGATAATTTTCAGATGCGACCGGTTTCTTTGAGTGCAAACCGCAGTCAACGGCTTCAAGCGATGCTGTCCTTCGCTCGCAGTCAAATTGGTACGCCCTACACCTGGGGCGGTGCCGGTGGGTGGAGAGACGGATATGATTGTTCAGGACTCGCTTTGCAGGCCCTGTACGTTGCCGGTATCGACCCGCAACCCATCAACGTTATCGCCCACGCGGCTCCGACCTATCGCAGTTCAAAACAGCTTTATGCGCATCCTAGATTGCAGCGAGTTAGGTTTGGTGTCAGACAACCAGGAGATTTGATTTTTTGGCAAGGACGTGGCGGTATCTACCACGTAGCTATCTATCTGGGGTCGAACCAAATCATTGAGTCTAATTATGGATATGCCCGGCAACGAGGTCTCTATAACTGGGGTAGTATTGCTCCCTACGTTGTACGGCCGTTGGCGAGCTAAGTATAATTCCCAGCCCTTGTTAGTTTTTGGAGGCTGTTATTGCTAGCAATGCAAGGTAAAAAACGTCTTGCCCTCGCAGCAGCTGCCATCCTGACGTTGGTGCTGCTCTTAACGGCATGGTATTTGTGGTCTCGATCAGATCAGGAATCCCTTCCGCAACCAACTGGCCCGCAGATTAAGGCATCCGTTGGCCCCAATGCTAACTTGCCGGAGATGCGAGCCGGCTCGCAGGGGTGCGCTACCCTGGATAAAGTTTTGAGTAATCTATTGCAGCAAACGCCGGAGGGTAAAGCATTCACAGGGCGCGTAGCCCAGGTACAGGCTCAGCAAAAAGATCCTGACTCTGGAAGTGAAAACGCAGCACCTGAGTGGGCAAGGTTTCTCCAGATTCTTCCGAAGCATTACTCAGAGTTTGAAAGTGCTGCAGGTAAAGATGAGGCTGCTAACAAGGCAATAAAGAATATGCGTGAGATTGTCGACTTGGAACCGCAGCTGATTTCGGGGAAGGTTCCTGAATATACCGATGGGGCGGCAGCGCAACGCCAGCTTGAAGAGGGTAAAACTCCCGAACAGAATCCTGAATATGTTAAGAAGTCGGAGCAGCTAGATAAATTATTGGATCAAGTCAGTTGGTGTATGCCCACCTGGCCAGTTATCTATGGATAGCTGTTTTCGTGGTCGCTTACCTTTTTATATAAACTACCTTTAAGAAAGCCAGTGAAAGGTATCGGTATGACCCGCATAGTTGACAGTGCAGATGTTTCTCCTGAAGCCCAGATTGGGGAGGGATCCAGTGTTTGGCATTTGGCACAAGTACGTGAACACGCCCAGCTGGGAAAAAATTGCATCATTGGGCGCGGCGCCTATATCGGCGAGGGTGTGCATATGGGCGATAACTGCAAAGTGCAAAACTACGCCCTGGTATATGAACCGGCATTCATAGAGGACGGAGTGTTTATCGGGCCGGCAGTGGTACTGACCAATGATCACTTCCCGCGTGCAATTAACGAGGACGGCTCGATTAAGTCTGCTTCCGACTGGGAACAGGTGGGGGTCACCATTAAACGAGGAGCGGCCATTGGTGCGCGTTCAGTTTGCGTAGCTCCCGTAACCATCGGCGCCTGGGCGTTGGTGGCGGCGGGTTCAGTGGTCACCAAAGATGTTCCAGAATATGCCCTAGTAGCCGGGGTTCCTGCGCGCCGGATCGGCTGGGTAGGGCCAGCAGGAGTAAAACTAAAGCCAGTTGCGGGCGAAGAGGGCGTGTACGAGTGCCCCCAGTCCGGTAAGCATTTCCGTCAAGTCGCTGAAAATAAGTTAGAGGAATTCTAGACG
>OAVC01000867.1_pt1 | contig 12757 bp, 9 predicted proteins | sample 1495261 | NCBI WGS metagenome assembly OAVC01 (sample SAMEA2580074, study PRJEB22360) | human gut metagenome | biome: human gut; feature: human-associated habitat; material: faeces | place: Denmark | collected 2008/2010
GCACAAAGGAACGTATTGCCGAAGAAAAGTTTAAAGTTCCATTAAGAGAGCTTATCTCACAGCAAAATTCAGATGTGGCAAAGCATGCAGAAGAAAAACTCTCTTTTTTGGAAGCCCTGAAAAGGCCAGGAATGTCTTATATCTGTGAGGTGAAAAAGGCTTCTCCATCCAAGGGATTGATTGCAGCAGATTTTCCCTATCTGGATATTGCTAGGGAATACCAGAAGGCAGGAGCCGCCGCTATTTCCTGCCTTACTGAGCCTTTCTATTTCCAGGGAGCAGATTCCTATTTACAGGAAATTTCCCAGGCAGTGAATATTCCGGTACTTCGGAAGGACTTTACGGTGGATGAGTACATGATCTACCAGGCAAAGGCATTTGGGGCTTCCGCTGTACTGCTGATCTGTGCTATTCTTGATAACAGCCAGCTGAAAGCCTTTGGAGAGCTGGCACAGGATCTGGGGCTGGATGCTTTGGTAGAAGCTCATGATGAGTGGGAGCTAGACCGGGCTTTGAATCTCGGAGTGAAAATCGTGGGAGTGAATAACCGTAATCTCCATGATTTTACAGTTGACATGGGAAATAGTATCAGACTTCGAAGCATGGCACCAAAGGATACGGTGTTTGTTTCGGAAAGTGGCATTAAGACAGCGGAGGATATCCGCATATTATATGAAAATAAAGTAGATGCAGTATTGATCGGGGAAACATTGATGCGAAGCCCTGATAAGAAAGCTGCGCTTGCAGCATTAAATAACATTAGTGAATGGTGAAAACTAGAGCCGGAGATGGTTTGAAAAAGATTTTTGCAAGATGTGAGTTGACTGCTTTTGCAAAATGGGACATGCAGTTTGCTGGAATGCTTTTTCAAGAGAGTAAAAAGAATAATAAAAAATAGAAGTAAAAAGGAACAGAAATAATATGGCAAAATTGAAAATTTGCGGTCTGACCTGTGAACAGGACATTGCCGCAGTAAATGAAGTGAAACCGGATTTCGCTGGCTTTGTGATAGAGGTTCCGGGAAGAAGACGAAGTCTTAGCACAGAACAGGTAAAAGTCCTTGTTAAGGGACTGGACAAAGAAATACTTCCAGTGGGAGTATTTGTAAATGCAGCTCCTGAGCTCCCTATTTCTTTGCTAAGAGATGGAACGCTCTGGGCGGCTCAGCTGCACGGAGACGAGGATGAAGACTATATTGAGAAAATTCAGAATATGACAGGAAAGCCTGTGATCAAGGCTTTTTCCATAAAAACACCAGAAGATGTACAGCGCGCATTACGAAGCCCGGCTGACTACATTCTCCTGGATCAGGGAAACGGCGGAACAGGAGAGACCTTCGACTGGGAACTGGTACCACCTGTCAGACGGCCCTTTTTCCTGGCAGGAGGAATTGGCCCTGAAAATATCCGCAGCGCCATCGCAACCCTGCATCCTTGGGCAGTTGATCTGAGCAGCAGCCTGGAAACTGACGGCAAAAAAGATCCGGCGAAGATCCGGCAGATTGCCCGGATGTTGAAGCAGATCAATACGCTGGAGGTATACCAAAAAGAGCGTGAAGCGGATTTCTAACTAAGACAACAGAATAACAACAGAAAGGAACATCTTACCATGTCAAACGGAAGATTTGGAATCCACGGCGGCCAGTATATTCCCGAAACCCTGATGAACGCGGTGATCGAACTGGAAGAAGCCTACAACCACTATAAAGACGATCCGGAATTCAACCGGGAGCTTACAGAACTTTTAAATGAATACGCAGGAAGACCATCCCGCCTTTACTACGCAGCCCACATGACCGAAGACCTTGGCGGCGCAAAGGTTTATTTAAAAAGAGAAGACTTAAACCACACCGGCGCCCACAAGATCAACAACGTCTTAGGTCAGGTGCTTCTTGCAAAAAAAATGGGCAAAACCCGTGTCATCGCGGAAACCGGAGCTGGACAGCATGGTGTAGCCACAGCCACAGCAGCAGCCCTTATGGGAATGGAATGCGAGGTATTCATGGGAAAAGAAGACACCGAGCGCCAGGCATTAAATGTATATAAAATGCGTCTCCTTGGAGCAAAAGTTCATCCTGTAACCTCAGGAACTGCCACCTTGAAAGATGCCGTATCCGAGACCATGCGTGAATGGACCAACCGTATAGCAGATACCCATTATGTACTGGGCTCCGTTATGGGCCCTCACCCTTTCCCAACCATTGTCCGCGATTTCCAGGCAGTTATCTCCAAAGAAATCAAAGAACAGATGCTGGAAAAAGAAGGCAGGCTTCCAGATGCAGTCCTTGCCTGTGTAGGCGGCGGCTCCAATGCCATCGGAACCTTTTACCACTTTATTGAAGACAAAGATGTACAGCTGATCGGCTGCGAGGCAGCAGGCCGTGGCGTAAATACTGCAGAGACCATTGCCACTGGCAGACTTGGAATCTTCCATGGAATGAAATCCTATTTCTGCCAGGACGAGTACGGACAGATCGCGCCGGTTTACTCTATTTCCGCAGGACTGGATTATCCGGGAATCGGACCGGAGCATGCCAACCTTTACGACACTGGCCGTGCCCAGTATGTACCTGTAACAGATGAAGAAGCAGTAGAAGCCTTTGAATATCTTTCCAAAACAGAAGGAATCATTCCTGCCATTGAAAGCGCCCACGCTGTTGCCTATGCAAGAAAAATCGTGCCGCAGATGGGCAAGGATCAGTGCGTAGTCATTACCATTTCCGGCAGGGGTGACAAAGACTGTGCAGCAATTGCAAGATACAGAGGGGAGGATATCCATGAGTAACCGAATTTCAGAAGCATTTGCAAAAGGAAAAGCATTTATCCCATTTATCACCTGCGGAGATCCATCTCTGGAGATCACTGAGCAGCTTGTCTATGCAATGGAGGAAGCAGGCGCAGACCTTATCGAGCTTGGAATCCCGTTTTCCGACCCGACAGCAGAAGGTCCTGTGATCCAGGAAGCCAATGTGCGTGCACTGAGCGGCGGAGTAACCACAGACAAGATCTTTGACATGGTGGTAAAAATCCGTAAAAAAACCAGTATCCCAATGGTATTTATGACCTACGCAAACGTTGTTTTTTCCTATGGAACAGAGCGTTTCATCAGGAAAGCTGCGGAAATTGGAATGGACGGACTGATTCTTCCAGATGTACCTTTTGAGGAAAAAGAGGAGTTCGACGTGGTCTGCAAACAGTATGGTCTGGAGCTGATTTCCCTGATCGCCCCAACATCCCACGACCGGATCACCCGGATTGCAAAAGAGGCAAATGGCTTCGTATACTGCGTTTCCTCCCTTGGCGTAACCGGAACCAGAACCCAGATCACCACCGATATCGGAGCGATGGTGAAGCTGGTAAAAGCTGCAAAGGACATTCCCTGTGCAGTAGGCTTCGGCATCTCCACCCCGGAGCAGGCAAAGAAAATGGCTGCCCAGTCTGACGGTGCGATTGTAGGCTCCGCCATTGTGAAAATTTGTGCCGCACATGGAGAAAACTGCGTCCCATATGTAAAGGATTATGTAAAGTCTATGAAAGACGCTGTGCGTGAGGCTTAAGCAGGAAGAATATAAAAAATGGAAAAGAAATGCTTCAGTTTTTCCAAAAATAAGCAGAACAGACCAAAAAAATTTAGCTTGTTTTAATTCTAAAAAGACTATAAAAGAGGGCAAAAGCGTTGACATTTTGCCCTCTTTTTTTTATAGTATCATATGTGAATTAATTTTATGTGTAAAATAAATGGTAATGAAAAAGAGGAATGAAGTTGGAGAAAAAACTGGTATTTATTTTTAATCCCAAAGCAGGGAAGGGCAAGATCAAGACATCTCTGATGGATATAGTAGATATCTTTAATAAAGGCGGTTATGAGGTGATCATCCGCGCAACTCAGGCCCCGAAGGATGCCTATGAACAGGTGAAGAAATATGCAGACAAGGTGGATCTGATCGTCTGCAGCGGCGGTGACGGCACGCTGGATGAAGTGGTTACAGGAATTACCGAGGTGGGAAGCAAGGTTCCGGTCGGATACATACCGGCAGGAAGCACCAATGACTTTGCCAACAGCCTTTTTATGCCGAAAAATATGCTGGATGCGGCATCTATGATCATGAAGGAAGAGATTTACAGATGCGACGTAGGCAGATTTAACAGCCAGACTTTTGCCTATGTAGCTGCTTTTGGTCTTTTTACAGATGTGTCTTATGAGACAAGTCAGGATCTGAAGAACATTCTGGGCCATCTTGCTTATGTCCTGGAAGGTGCCAAGAGACTTCTGGATATCAAGGCTTACCATATGAAAGTGACAACAGAGAATGGTGTGATCGAAGATAATTTTATCTACGGCATGGTCACCAATTCCAGATCTGTGGGCGGATTTAAGAACCTGACCAAGGATGTGGATATGAACGACGGCCTTTTTGAGGTCACTTTGATCGTACAGCCTAAGAACCCGCTGGAAATGCAGGAGATTATCCGGAATCTTCTCAACATGGAGGATAATTCTGACCTGATCTATTCTTTCAAGGCACGGAAGCTTACAGTTGAAGCAGAGGAAGAAGTAGCATGGACACTGGATGGTGAGTACGGCGGAAGCCCAAGGCTGGTAGAGATTGAGAATCTGCAGCAGGCGCTGAATCTTTGCCTGAAGAGCGACAAGTAAACAGGGTGAGACCGGCTGGTATCACCAGAGAGAATTTTTGCGCGTTTTTTGCCTTGCACCTGTGAAAGCATTGAGTGCTTACATGTGAAAAAATAAGAACCAGTAATGTGTGATGAATCGTTGTTTATGGAGAGAAGGTACCGCAGATAAATGGCAGCCTGGGGAAATAAGCAGCGAGATGAACGAGAGGAGAGGAACAATGGGAGATTATGTTAATGTGAAGGAATTATTCGGATGTGATGTATTCAATGATTCCGTCATGCAGGACCGTCTGCCGAAGAAGGTTTACAAAGAGCTGAAGAAAACCATTGAAGAGGGCAAGGAGCTTTCCATGGAGGTTGCAGATGTGGTTGCCCACGAGATGAAGGAATGGGCCATCGAGAAGGGGGCCACTCATTACAGTCACTGGTTTCAGCCCCTTACAGGCGTAACTGCAGAGAAGCACGATGCATTTATCACCGCACCTATGGAGAATGGAAAAGTCCTTCAAAGCTTTTCCGGTAAAGAGCTGATCAAGGGAGAGCCGGATGCATCTTCTTTTCCATCTGGCGGACTTCGTGCCACCTTTGAGGCAAGAGGCTATACAACATGGGATTGTACCTCACCGGCTTTTGTAAGACATGATGCAGCAGGCGGAACCTTATGCATTCCTACCGCTTTCTGTTCCTATACAGGAGAAGCGCTGGATCAGAAGACACCGCTTCTTCGTTCTATGGAAGCCATCAATACACAGGCGTTAAGACTTCTCAGACTTTTCGGAAATACGACCTCCAAACGGGTGACACCATCTGTTGGTGCAGAGCAGGAGTATTTCCTTGTTGATAAAGAGAAATATATGCAGAGAAAGGATCTGGTTTACACCGGACGCACTCTTTTCGGAGCCATGCCTCCGAAAGGACAGGAGATGGATGACCATTATTTCGGAACCATCCGTCAGAGAGTTTCCGCATATATGAAAGAAGTAAATGAAGAGTGCTGGAAGCTGGGAGTTACAGCCAAGACCCAGCACAATGAGGTTGCACCGGCACAGCATGAGCTTGCGCCGATCTATGCACCTGTTAATATTGCAGCAGATCACAACCAGATCATGATGCGTATCCTGAAAAAGGTGGCAAGCCGTCACGGCATGCGCTGTCTGCTTCACGAGAAACCTTTTGCAGGCTTGAATGGTTCCGGTAAGCACAATAACTGGTCCCTGACTACTGATGACGGAATTAATCTTCTGGAGCCGGGTAAGACACCACATGAGAACATTCAGTTCCTTCTGGTTCTGACCTGTATCCTGAAAGCAGTTGACAAGCATGCAGATCTTCTTCGTGAGTCCGCTGCAGATGTTGGAAATGACCAGCGCCTTGGCGGTCATGAGGCTCCGCCAGCTGTTATTTCGGTTTTCCTTGGAGAGCAGCTTGAGGATGTGCTGGAGCAGCTGATCAGTACTGGTACTGCTACAAGAAGTAAGACCGGGGAGAAAATGGATACAGGCGTTAAGACGCTTCCGGATTTCATGAAGGATGCTACAGACCGTAACCGTACTTCACCCTTTGCTTTTACCGGCAATAAATTCGAGTTTCGTATGGTTGGTTCCAAGGATTCCATTTCCGCATGCAATGTGGTGCTGAATACCATTACTGCTGAGGCGTTTAAGGAAGCCTGCGATGTTCTGGAGAGCGCAGAAGACTTTGATCTGGCAGTCCATGATCTGATCAAGGAATATGCTACCCAGCATCAGAGAATCGTATTTAACGGCAATGGCTATGCTCCTGAATGGGAAAAAGAGGCACGCCGCCGCGGACTTCCTGTTCTGCCATCTATGGTAGATGCCATTCCGGCACTTACTACAGATAAGGCTGTAGAACTGTTCGGAGAATTTGGAGTATTTACAAAGACTGAGCTGGAGTCCAGAGCGGAGATCCAGTATGAGATTTATGCGAAAGCAATTAACATCGAAGCGAAAACCATGGTGGACATGGCAACCAAGCAGATCATTCCGGCAGTTATCAAGTATACAACTGTACTGGCAGAGTCCATCAATCAGGTGAAGGCAGTTGGACCAATTGACGTGAGCGTTCAGATGGATCTTCTGAAGAAAGCAAGCAAGCTTCTGAAAGAAGTGAACAGTACCATGAATAAGCTGAGCAAGCTGGTAGATCAGATCGAGACGCATCCGGAAGGACGTGACAGGGCAGTGTTCTGCAGAGAGAAACTGGTTCCGGCAATGGAGAAATTAAGAGAGCCGGTTGACGAACTGGAAATGTTAGTGGATAAAGATATGTGGCCGATGCCATCTTATGGAGATCTGGTGTTTGAGCCGTAAAGTGATCAGGAGGACTGCAGCCGCAGTCCTCTTTTCTATTAAAGAGGTAAAGTGAAAGCAGGAAAAATAAAGAGGTAAAGTGAAAGCAGGAATAAGATGAGTGAATTTGATTTTTTAGAGGAACAGGGTGTCAGTGCGGCGCTTATTAAGGCGGCGGAAGAGTTTCGACAGGAATATGGCGTTTCAGAGGAAGCGAAGCATAGACGGATAAAGCCGGCGCTGCCATTTTATGGGAAGGAAACATTGGAGATGGCCATGGCAGCGGTGCTGGAGCAGGAGAATCTGCTTCTGGCAGGACCGAAGGCTACGGGAAAGAATGTGCTGGCAGAGAATCTGGCATATATTTTCGGGAGACCGGTGTATAACGTGTCCTTCCATGTGAATACAAACAGCGGTGACCTGATTGGAACAGATACTTTCGTGGATAATCAGGTGAAGCTGCGTAAGGGAAGTATTTACCAGTGCGCAGAGGAAGGCGGATTCGGTATTCTGGATGAGATCAATATGGCGAAGAATGATGCGGTTTCTGTACTTCACGCCACATTGGATTACCGCCGGTCCATTGATGTGCCAGGATATGACAAAATAGACCTTCACCCGGCGGCAAGATTTATTGGAACCATGAATTACGGGTATGCCGGAACAAAGGAGCTGAATGAGGCTCTGGTTTCCCGTTTCCTGGTGATCGACATGCCGGCACAGAATGAGGAAACGCTTGGTTTTATTTTCAACAGGATGTTCCCTGATGCAAAGAAAGAGGCTGTGGAGCAGTTTATGGGAGTATTTCTGGATCTGCAGCAGAAATCCATGAACAGTGAGATTTCCACAAAGCCACTGGATCTTCGCGGCCTGCTTGCTGCCATGAAGATCGTGCGTACCGGGCTTTCCCCATGGCAGGCGGTACGCATGGGCATTGTGAATAAAACATTTGATGTGTTTGAGAAGGAAATCGTGGAGGATGTGGTGCGAACCAGAATTCCACAGGGCTGGACCCGGGAAGATGTTTATGGAGAATAAAGAAAACGAATCTTTAAAAATTTCTGCCAAATTGGTTGATCTTGAAGATGCAGAGGAATTTTTGAAGAAATCAGCTATTGGGAAAGAAAAAATTAAAATTGCAGCTGGGGATAAGAAATCAGAAAAAGTTTCAATGGAAGTACCTGTAGCGGAGAAAAGCGAAAATTTTCAGGCAAGAGAGGATAACTGTGAAGAACTGAATCTCCAGGATTATCAATTAGAGCAGGAAAACCGTATCCGAAATCTGCTCTGGACCATCAGTGGGGACTACACCCAGCAGATGAAGCCGGATGTTTCCCTGTTCCTCAGGTCAAAGGATATTGCATTGTATGATGGAATTAAGCAGGGCGCATTGGCGAAATTCTTCGATAAAGATTTTCTGGGAATGTATCTGGTGAAAAAAATCTTCATGGGCGCGGATGAAGCTGCGCTTACCTTTGTTTCGCAGCTCTGTATTGAAGAAGCCATCGGAGAACGGATCTGTGAACAGCGCCCTGGGATCTGGGAGATGCAGAGGAAAGCCTGCGAGGACATACTGGATCAGGAATATGAGACTATGCCGTCGGCAGCAGATAAGCTGGGCTATCTGAGAGTGAATCTGCTGAGAAGGCGGATTGACAGAGGTGAAAATACTTCTTTGAAAAAGAAGAATCCGCCGGATGATTCCGGAAATGAGGAAAAATCGGCGGATAGTGTGGAAAATGCGGGCATATTAAATGGAATAATAACAGGAAATGCGGATGCATCGAATGGAAGAATAGCAGGAAATGCGTATGTATCAAATAAAACTATAACAAATATAACAGAAAACAAACAAAAAGATAGAAAACACAAAGGAATCTATCACTATATTGACTTAATTTCTGGCGCAGCAGAGACTACGGATACAATGTCTTTAATCCGCATCATAGACACAGTATACAATGAAGTCGCTGACCCCGACTTTTCCCAAAAGGCAACCCTTGAGCAGGTGCTTGCTGTCACTATGGAAGATCTGACGGAGTTTGACTGGCACGACTATCTTTCCGAAGAAATGTATGAGGATGCATTGGAAAGCTATATGGAGCAGCTTACCTCCAATGTGGCGGGTATGGAGAATGCGGATGTCACCCGGGAGATGGAAGAGGAACGGCAATCGAAACAGAAAATTACAGTTCTGCCTCCGGAGGCTTTGGAAAAAGCCCACACCTATGTGGAACTGAATTTTGGAAAAACTTATCTGAGCGAGCTGGAAGAGAAGCGGATGAACCAGCTGATGTGCCGTGACATTCACAGCGACTGCAGCCTGTATTTTACTGAGGGAATTCTGAAAAGTCCGGTAAAACGAAATTACCAGTATGAATATGCAAAAAGGTTGAAAAATAAGAATATCTGGCTTTATCATGACAAACACCGCATTGTGAAGCGGAATATCGCCCTTCTCACAGAAATGCTGAAAAAGTCACTGGTCATCAAAAGTGAAAATCAGGAGATTCTTTCAGACAGAGGAATGATTGTTCCATCAAGGCTGTGGCGGCTTGGAAGAAGCAGTGATGCACAGGTTTTTAGGCGGGAATTGAAGGGGGATTCTTCTGATTTTGTGGTGGATGTGCTGATCGATGCCAGTGGTTCCCAGATGAGCCGCCAGGGCGAGGTAGCGCTGCAGGCCTACATTATCAGCGAGGCACTTAGCAATGCAGAGCTGCCCCACAGAGTGATGAGCTACTGCACCTTCTGGGACTATACCATTCTCCACCGCTTCAGAGAATATGACGACCAAAGAAGTGCAAATGAAAATATATTTAACTATGTAACATCATCCAACAACCGTGACGGACTTGCCATCCGGGCAGCAGGATACGGCCTTCTGAACCGGGAGGAAGAGAAAAAGATTCTGATCATTCTCAGTGATGGACGTCCTTACGATGTTATTGTCAATCGTCCCAATGCGAAGAATCCGGCACCGTATCATGGGAAGTATGCAATTACCGACACTGCAGCCCAGATCCGTAAGCTGCGCAGCCAGGGAGTGAGCGTGCTGGGTGTTTTCGCCGGGGAAGAGAAAGATCTGGCGACGGAGAAGAAGATTTTTGGAAAGGATTTTGCATATATCCGGAATATTACCGGATTTTCCAAAATCGTTGGAAGATATCTTACAAAGCAATTGGAGGATGATGAATAAGAAAGCAGAATACGGAGGTAACGCCATGTTTCAAAATAACAAAAAAGCTGCCTTCCTGGATTATCTGATGATCATTGTTGGTACAGCCCTTATGGCAACTGCCATAAACAGTGTTTTCGATATGTCCGGTATGGTAACCGGAGGCTTTTCCGGTATTGCGATCCTGGTAAAAGAGTGGACAGAGGGAGTCGTGCCGGGAGGCATCCCACTGTGGATCACGAACTTAAGTCTGAATATCCCGCTGTTTCTGATTGGAATGAAGCTTAGTGGATTCCAGTTTGTGAAAAGGGCACTGGTGGGAGAAATCTGCCTGTCATTCTGGCTGGCGGTTCTTCCGGCATTTGACATTGCAGGAAATGATCTTTTGCTGGCAGCCGTTTATGGTGGTGTGATCCAGGGAATTGGAATCGGACTTGTGTTTCTTGGAAGAGGAACTACCGGGGGCACAGACATGATGGCGGCACTGCTTCAGCGGAAGCTCCGCCATTACTCCATTGCCCAGATTATGCAGTTTATTGACGGAGCCATTGTACTTGTAGGTATGTATGTGTTCGGTGTGCAGAAAGCACTTTATGCCATCATCGCCGTTTACCTTGTGACAAAGGTATCTGACAGCATGATCGAAGGTTTGAAATTTTCCAAACAGGCGTATATCATTACCAGCAAGCCTGACGAGATTTCCAGAGAAATTATGGACAAACTGGATCGCGGCGTGACCGGAATCCACGGAAAGGGAATGTACTCCGGCCAGGACAAGCTGCTTCTTTACTGCGTTGTGGGACGCAAGGAGATCGTGGCATTGAAAGAGCTGGTGGACCATATTGACCCAGATGCTTTTGTGATCGTGTCTGACGTGCGTGAAGTCCATGGTGAGGGATTTATTGAACGTAAGTAAAAAGGAAAACTTTACCAAAGCCTTTTGCGCACCGCAAAAAAAGGGGAAAATAGGGCTTGAAATTGGAGTGATATAGAAAAAGTTAAAAAAATATGCTGGAAATTTGTAAATTTTTTCTACTTTCCTCTTCCTTTTTTGGTGATTTTGTATTAAAATAGGTTCATGAATTTTTGGAATCAGTAGATTTTCCTAAGACTGTCTGAGGTTTTGTGCAATATTACAGATTTGAGACCGCGAATTTTGGCACTAATGGACAGCGATTCATGCCGGGTATACCGGCGAACATATAATGTTACTGCTCTCTTTGACAATGTTTTCACTATCCTGGAATACATTGACAGCTGTGAGACCAGTAGCCCTATAATTTACAAGAAGGGACGGAAGGGTAATGATATCAAATCAGGTACTGCAGAATACACTTGAGGGGCTCAGGGAGATATCCAGGACGGAGTTTTGCATTATTGACACAGATGGCAAGACACTGGCGTCCACCTACAGTGAATTTGAGATTCAGCCACAGGATATTCAGGCATTTGTGGAATCCCAGGCTGCCAGCCAGCTTGTGAAAGGTTATCAGTATTTCAAGGTCTGTGATGATTACCAGCTGGAATACATTCTGGTCGCCCACGGAGAAGATGAAGATACTTATATGGTAGGAAAGCTTGCCGCTTTCCAGATCCAGAGCCTGATCGTTGCATATAAGGAGCGTTTTGACAAGGACAGCTTCATTAAGAACCTGCTTCTTGATAACCTGCTTCTGGTAGATATTTATAATCGTGCGAAGAAGCTTCATATTGATGCTGATGTTCGACGGGTGGTTATGATCCTGGAGCTTGAGCAGGAGAGAGAGCACAGCTCCATGGAGAGCGTGAAGAGTCTGTTCGGCGGCAAGAGCAAGGACTTTATCACAGCTGTTGATGAGAAGAGCATTATCATTGTCAAGGAACTTGAGGAGAACGAAGGATACGAGGAGATGGACAAGCTTGCCCAGACCATCCTTGATACCTTAGGACTTGAGAAAGAGAATACTACACATATTGCATACGGAACTATCGTAAGCGAGCTGAAGGAAGTTTCCCGTTCCTACAAGGAAGCCAGAATGGCTCTTGATGTAGGCAAGATTTTCTCACCTGAGAAGGACGTTATTGCTTACAGCTCTCTTGGAATAGGCCGTCTGATCTATCAGCTTCCGATCCCGCTGTGCAAGATGTTTATTAAGGAGATCTTCGGCGGCAAGTCCCCGGATGATTTCGACGAGGAGACTCTGGTTACCATCGACAAGTTCTTTGAGAACAGCCTGAATGTATCCGAGACCTCCAGACAGCTTTACATTCACCGTAATACTCTGGTTTATCGTCTGGACAAGCTCCAGAAGAGCACCGGACTTGACCTTCGTGTATTCGAGGATGCGATCACATTCAAGATCGCGCTGATGGTTGTAAGATACATGAAGTATATGGAGACTCTGGAGTATTAAGTTTCATATTTGTAATTTCTGTGCCTGCTGCATTTGTTTGTGGCAGGCATTTTTCATCTTTGTGCTGGACTAGAGCCTGTTTGAAAAATCATTCCTGCAATCTGCACGCCCCACTTTGCGGTATATTTTGCCCGAATTCGGTTGCCGTAGCCCGCTACGGCGCCCTTATCCGGACAAAATCTCCCACAAATTGTGACGCACATCTTGCAGAAAGCCTTTTTCAAACACGCTCTAGAG
>OAVC01000869.1_pt1 | contig 12679 bp, 10 predicted proteins | sample 1495261 | NCBI WGS metagenome assembly OAVC01 (sample SAMEA2580074, study PRJEB22360) | human gut metagenome | biome: human gut; feature: human-associated habitat; material: faeces | place: Denmark | collected 2008/2010
TAACTAAAGCAACGACCGCACTCGACACAATTCCAAATAAATCTGTATTTATATTAGAAATTGGAATGTTAAACTTTTGGGGAATATTAAACAAATCTAGTACTATGTACAACGTAAATACACTCAATATAGCAAAGACAACATGCTTGTATATTCTTTTGTTTTCCATCTAATATTCTCCTTATTCTCATATAAGAAAAGCGTCTGCTGTTTCACAGACGCCTAATCTCCTAATAAGGACAGCGGATCGGAATACACCGGTCAATCTTCTATGGCTATTATTTGCCCCCAATCAGGAAGTAGGCTGTCCCGTCTACTTTTACTTCGCTTACGCAGGCTTCTCTCCTACACATATTATATTGTGACTACGGTTTTTAGTCAATCAATTTTTATTGCTTTTCTGTATTGCTAATCTCTATAGCATTCTTTCGCTTCTTGGTCAACGTAAATGTTTGATATAGAATCAATCCATAGATGGCCATTTGTAATACTAATCTTACTGTGGTGTTCATTGACAAATACTGTTCTGCATACCTAATCATCTGATAATTATTGATTACAATTCGGATAATTCCCCAGATTGCTGCCACCGAAATCAAACGCGACCATATCTTATCATTCTTACAACGTATAAAATAGTAAAAGGATGCAATAGCACCTATGATGCTTGGAATTATTAAAGCAATTCCAACACAAACAAGTTGCCATGTTGCATATCTAATAATATTTTCAGATCCTGTTATACACATTGCACCAAAATACGCTACAATAACAACACCCATCCTTTTGGGAGATAATGTGCCCTTTACAGCTTGATATAATCCATAAGTAAAAAATACAATCTGAATGATTATTCCCAATATATTAATCACAATAAGCTGAATATCACTGTAATCAACTGCCTGTGATTGCAGCGGAAACCTAATTATCATATCAATTATTGTAATTAAGAATGAGAATACAATAAACGCATAGAGAGCAATCATTATATAATTTGCACTCTTTTTTTCTATTACAGGATTTCTTTCTACCAATTTTACCATTTCTTTTCCAGCCAGTAGATCGTCAAGACTTACATCCAGAATCTGAGATATTTTCTTTGTTGTAAGCAAATCAAGATATCTGTCACCCGTCTCCCTTAATTAAAGATATTGTTGGGTAAAAAAGAAAGGTCAGTCGATTTTGCCGATGAAGCGGTAGTAGATTTCTACTTCCTGCTCACGGCTTCCGTCCTCGCCCTTGACAGCTTCGTGGACGGTTATTTTTTCAATTAGAGTGTTCAGAAGTTCGGCGGTCAGCTCCACAGGGTTGACATACTGTTTCATCAGGGCAATCCACTTTTCAGCATCCGCTGCGGTCTGTACGGCGGCTTCCATCGTTTCGTGAAGCTGTCTTATTTTTGTTTCAAGCTCCTTTTGCTCGTTCTGGTACTTTTCGGACAGCATATTGAAGTTATACTCGGTTATGCGTCCGGCAGACCAGTCCTCATACATTTTAGCAAACAGCCCGTCAACCTCGGCTTTACGCTTCTCTGCCTTTTTCAGCTCCGCAGCCTGCTTTTTCTTCGCAGAGTTTCTTTCCCTGTCGCTGGCATTGAGCAGGCGTTTCAGCAGATTGTCCTCGTCTTTCTGTGCCAGCATAGACCAGTATTGCAGTCTTGCAAGCACATAGGCATACAGTACATCATAGCGGATATAGTGCATGGAACACTGGCGTAATCCCTGCCCGTTCTTGCTGCAATGGTAGTACCCGTATGGGTTCTTATTCTGCTTGTTTTCCCCATAGGCTAAAGACCATCCGCAGTCTGCACATTTTATCAATCCTGCGAAAATCTGTGTCGTACCGTTTCTGCGTTTCCTGCGTCTGCTTGCAATCAGCTCCTGAACTTTTTGGAACACTTCTTCAGAAATGATGGCTTCGTGGGTATTTTCCACACGATACCATTCTTCCTGCGGCTTCCGCACCTTTTTCTTGTTCTTGAATGAAATGTTGCTCTGCTTGTTGTGAATGCTGTGACCGATGTAGGTTTCCTCTTTCAAAATGCTCTTGACCTGTGCTATCGTCCACGCATAGGCTTTTTCTGCGGGCGCACCGGCGTAGATATTGGCGAAAGTCCCGTATCTTTCATAGTTCAGCCAGCCGGGGGTAGGTACTTTTTCCTCCACCAGAATCCGTGTAATGCTGGCGGCTCCACGCCCGTGTACAGCAAGGTCAAAAATCTTCTCTACAATCCAGCGTGTTTCCGGGTCGATCAGAAGATGACCTTTTTTGTCCGGGTCTTTTACATAGCCCAGCGGTGCATAGGCTCCATAGTGTGCGCCATTGGCAAATCTTGTGTGCATGGCAGCCTTGACCTTTTTGCTGGTCTGTCGGGCGTGCATTTCATTCAGGATGTTTAAGAACGGTGCAAGCTCGCTTTCTCCGTTGATGGTGTCCACATTGTCATTGATGGCAATGTAGCGTACTCCCTTGCTGGGGAAATAGATTTCCGTGTACTGACCGGTCAGGATATAGTTTCTTCCCAGACGGGATAAGTCCTTTGTGACAACGCAGTTGATTTTCCCGTCTTCGATGTCATCAATCATCCTTTGGAAACTTGGACGCTCGAAATTTGTCCCACTCCATCCGTCGTCAATGTACTCGTCTACAACGGTCAGCCCATGCTCTGCGGCATACTGTCTAAGCATCATGCGCTGGGTCTGGATACTGCCGCTTTCCCCCTGTAATTCATCGTCACGGCTCAATCTCAAATATAGTGCAGTGTTATAAATCGTTGTATTGTATGGTTGTTTCACGGTTAAAAATCCTCCTTCTAAAAGAAACAACCCACGCTTATACAATACTCGCTGGTACAAGTATATCATAAGCGTGGGCTGATTGACAGTCGTTATTCCGTATTTTTTCAGGAAGCGGCGGCAGCGTGCTGGATCACATCTTCCAGCAGGCTGTCAAGCGGCTTTCCCTCCCGTAGAGCGCCCACCGATACCTTGATACGGACTTTCCCCATGACAAAATACTGGGTGCCGTCTTTTTCGGTAAGCAGGGTGCCGCTGCTTTTGTTATTGCTCTCGTTTTTGCTTTTTGCCATAGGCAGTTACCTCCATAAATGAAATATGCCCGACAAGGGAATGTCAGACAGGTGTACAGCCGCAGACTGTCTCCGTGTCAACCAAACCGTGTCAACCGGCAGAAAAGACTTTGAAAACAATCCATAGGCGCTCTATTATTACTTTTTACTTTTTCTTTGATTTCTTGGTTGACATGGTTGACAAAGGAGAGAAATGCCCCAAATATCAGGCTTTTCCCCGTCAACCGGCTGTCAACCAAAGCGTCAACCAAACTGTCAACCGGTGGCTTTTCAGAATGGCAGTTCCATTTGCCGGGCTTCTTCTTCCGTGATTTCCTGAAAACCGTCCCCCTCCGGCGGGTCTTGGTTGACACGCTCCCAGCCTTTTTGAGAACCGTATTTCTTATACCGCTTCGGGCTTTTGTAGGCTGCCCAGCCCTGTATGATGCCGCCCGCAATGCCGGTATTCATAATCTCGCAGATTGCCCGTGTCTCCCAGTCTGCCGGGGAATTTAAGTTCCCCAGCGCTTCCTCATAAAGCTGCTTGGAACATACCCTGTCGCCGGTGTAGTCCTCCAAATAGGCGTAGATCATGCCGGCCTGTGTGTCTTCCTGCATAAAGTCCTGCTGGTGGGCGTTCAGGTATCGGTTCATTTCCATGCTGAATGACAGCTTATACTTCCCACTGCGATAAACCGTCATGGCTTCCGCCCACATCTGTTCGATATACGCCCTCGCCGCCGCTTCATCGTCCAGTATGTGAACCTCCGCCCGTTCCGGGTACACCGTCACGGGGAGAAAGCGCCGGTTGCCGGTGCGGTCACGGGGCAAAAAGTCCTGCCGGTTGGTCGTCCCTCCAAATACACATTGCCGCAGCCGGTCTGCCGGATGTGTCTCATACGGCACTTTGTAGGTTTCTTTCTGGCGGCTTAAGAATGACTTGATTTCCTCAATACTCTTGGCGTTGGCTGTGGCAATCATCTCCGACATCTCGATAATCCAATGCCCTTGCAGCTTGCGGTACACATTTTCATCGTCCAGCTTTTTCAAATCGTCTGAAAACCATTCGTCCCTGCCTGCCAGCAGCCGGAAAAAGGTAGATTTCCCGGCTCCCTGACCACCAACCAGACAGAGCATGACCTCAAACTTGCTCCCCGGTCTGAATACCCGCCGGATGGCTCCCATCAGGAACAGTTTCAAGGCTTCATAGGTGTATTCGTCCGTATCGGCTCCCAGAAAGTGATGCAGGGCGTAACGGATGCGCTCTGTGCCGTCCCATTGCAGGCTGTTCAGGTAATCCCTGACTGGATGGTAGCGGTTTTCATTGGCAACAATCTTGATGGCGCTCTGCACCTTTTTCTCGCTGGTAAGCCCGTAATTTTCTTCCAGATACAAAAGCAGGTAGTTCATGTCCATGTCGGTCAGCGTGGTACTGGTGCGCTCCCAGCCCAGCGGCTTCACAATGTCAATCTGCTCCGTCAAAAGGTTCAGGCGCAGCGCCCCGCGAAACAGAGGGTCACGCTGGAACACCGTCAGGCAGTTTCGGATGCTGTTCTTCACGCCGCCTTTCTGCGTCCCCTCTAATGTTTCCCGGATTTCTGCCGGTGTCTGCGCCGGTTCCATTGTGTCCATCGTCCTTTTGACCGCTTCCTGCGTTTCCGGCGGCAAGCTCTGAAATTCGCTGTTCAAGCCGCAACACCTCCTTTCCCTGTGCGGCGATCAATGCCGCTTTTTCTTCTATTTCTCCGTATAACAAAATATCCAAAAGGTATTCTGTGTAGCTTATCCTCTGCAACGCTTCCACAAAAAGAGGATGCCAGATGGCATCCTGCGGCTGTGGGGCGTGTGCTGTTTTCCAATGCTCCAGCAGGCGCAGATAATCGCATAGCACCCGGAAACAATACCGTTCCGTTTCCTGAAATCTCTGCTCCGCTGATTTTTGTCGGGGCTGTGACCTGTTGTGACGCTTCCTATCTGGCGGCGCATTGCCGGATTTCTCATAGGAAACGCCGAAGTCCTCCGCAAGCCTGACCGCAGTTTCCCGTTTCCCCAATCCATGCAGCAAAGCGGCCAAGTCGATCACATCCCCGGAAGCCCCGCAGCCGAAGCAGTAAAAGCGGCTGTCCACTTTCATGCTGGGCGTGCGGTCATTGTGGAATGGACAGCAGACCATGCCGTTTCTCCCCACCCGGATTCCATAGAATGAAGCAGCCTGCCGGGTGGTAACAGACTGTTTCACCGCTTCAAATACATTCAAATGCTCCCTCCATAAAAATACTGGTAGCGGTAAAGCTGCCGGTTATATCATAGCTCCATCTCATGTTTCTTTCTCTGTACTGCCTGTGGCTGCTCCCTCCGGCGCAGTGCGGTATCTACGGCGTTCTGCACCTGCCGTAGCCGTATGACTTCCTCCCGGAGTGGCTTGTGCTGCGGAGACAGTTCGGCATACTCTGTTTTTAACTGTGCGTATTCCTGTTTCCATGCTTTCAGGGCAATGGGTTTTCCGTCCAGTTTTTCTTTCAAAATACGGCGGGCGGCATAAAACAGCCGTAACTCCGCATCGTGGGATGTTTCAAATTTCTCCCTCTGTTTCTTAAACTTGATATTGTTCAATTCCGTATGAACAGGTTTTAGCCGCTGGTAATTCTCGCCCTCCCGTATCAATTCCTGCAATTCCTTTATCCGGGCAGATTTCTTTTTCATGGAGTCGCTTAACGCTTCAAATTCTTCGTTGACAGAGGAAAGACGCTCCTGCAAATCCTCTAATGTGAGCAGCTTGTTTTCCGTCAGATAATTGACGGCTTCGGCAAACTGCTTTAAGTTTCCGGTTCTGGCTTTATTGCTCCATGCCCCTGCGTTGCGCTGGTTGTAATAAGCGATCAACAGGTCGGCAAGGCTCGGTGTCTGCGGTTTGGAAAGTTCTTCTTTTACCTCTGCCATCCAGACAAACAGGGCTTTGATCTTCTTCCTCACATCCTGCATGAGCCGGTTGGTGGCTTTAATCCAGCGGTTCAGTTCCCCTTTCTCGGTGCGGATGCCCTTTGCTTCCATCTGCCGGACATTAGCTCCCTCGTGGACAGTAGGTATCAGGTCAAGCCCCTGCCGCACATAGGAACGGTGGTCGATACGCACATCCAGCCCTTTTTCCTCAAATTTTGTATTAACGGCAGCCGCCCACTGCCCCCGCCAGTGTTCCAGCGTTTCCGGCTCATGCCAGTCTGTTGTATGGACAGCGTTAAACATATAATCGCCGTTTTTATCCCGGATTCGGTTTCCATCTTCATCAAGAAGATATTCCCGACGCTGTTTTTGTCCCCATGTGCCATCCGGGTTCAAAGGGCGCATGGTTGTCATCACATGAAAATGCGGGTTAGGGATGCCGCCGTCCTCTTTCTCCGGGCTGTGAAAAGCAAGGTCGGCAATCATGCCTTTTGTCACAAACTGCTCCTGTACGAACTTCCTCGCCAGCTCCATGTTTTCTTCCAGCGTCAATTCATTCTGCATGGCAATATCAAAGGAATAGGCAAGCTGTGCTTTTGGATGTTTCTCGCAGTTCTCCACAGCATTCCAGAGGGTCGCCCGGTCAAGATATATTTCCGGCGCATGGGGCGGCAGCATGATTTCCGAAGCGATCACGCCGCCCTTTTTGGTGTAGTCGCTGACTTCTCCATAGTAGCTGCTGTAAAGACGCTCCCCGGCTCGATAGGCTGCGCTGGCAATGGCGCTCTGACCGGCGCTGCGCTTGATCTGTGCGATTGAAAAATGATAAAGTGCTATCCTTAGTCACCGCCTTTCTCCTGCCCGGAAATACGGGCGTGGTTCTCTGTGGCAGACCGGATGAAATGCTCCGCCTGCGGCAGATTCAAAATGCTTTCCATGAGGGAATAAAATTCCGCTTCGGATAGCTCCTTTGTCTGTGGTGCAATGCTCTCAATAGCTGCCCCACGGGTAATCAGCCGGTGCGTCCTCTGTTTCCGGGAACCGCTTTCCAGATACGCCTGCCGGTTTTTCAAACGCTGCATTTTCCGTTTTTCCTGTTCCAGCAGGACAGTGGTTTTTTCATATTCCTGCTTCAACTGTTCCAAAGATTTTTCCATGTTCTCACATCCTTTGCTGATAAGATAAAGAAAGACCATCCGCAGACAGTCCGTGTGTCAGTGCTTCTATAAAACCCGATGAAAAGGGAAAACCGCAGAGCGGATTTCTCTTTGCGGCGGGTACACAGGGGATAGCCGCTTTAGCGGCGCAAGGGGGTGTAGCCACCTTGTCGGAGCGAAGCGAACGCAGACCTCGGATTGCTGATTTTATCAGCGGCAGAGGTAAGCTCCGCAGGACGCACGATACATGGTCTTTAGACTATGTATAGAAGTGCGCCCTTAGTTCCTAAGGGATTTTGCCGTTTCCGGCAGTCTTGTCCTTTTTCTTGGAACGCTTGGAAAGATACTTCGGGCAGTCAACCACAACCGCCCGGAAGCTCTGTTTACATTCGTGCTGGCATTTCCGGCACAGTTCGTTGTAAGTGATACGGCTGCGGTCATTTAAGAAGAAAGACCATTCCAACCGCCGCTTGTTACTCATTCTTGCCATAACCGGCTCCTTTCTCCGTTTCTATCTGATGTACGCAGATAGGCTGTTTTGATGTAGCGTCTCGGTATCATTTTTAAGTTTTTTTCCCTCTGTATGCCCCTTTGGAAAGTGCGGCAGTATTGCAAGTCAGGGAATGATACCTCACGCTTATTTGTCGCTTCCCGGTACGGTTTCGGAGCCTTTTGCCATCCATTCAAAGAAAGCAATTTTGCTGACCTTGATAAGTCTGCCCCTGCGGAACGCTGGAAAGCCGGGTGTGTGTACCAGCTCATAGGCGCTCGCTCTTGAAATTCCCATAATCCGCTGAATGTCCGCCACATCCAGAACCAGCGGTAAATCCTCGTAGCTGTTCAATCTCTTTTTATCGTTCATTCTGTTCCTCCCATAAATCAAATAGGTTAAAATGCTTCCTGTTGCCGTTCTCCCCAAAAGCCGTTTTCCTGCCCCATTCCTGCGGTGTTTCCCTGCATTGGTGCGCCGAATGCGTCACTTCTCCTGCCGGTCATATCCCTTTTGGACGGTCATTCACTTGTCAATGTACTGTTCGGTACGAAATTACCAACCGCAATCATCATAGCGTACTATCCTTGACAAAACAACGATTCTGCGATACCATGAGTGTAACGGATATAACTGAATTATATAATTACCATAAACAAAGGCAGGGGATAGGGATGGAGAATCAGTTTATACGGCATGAGCCATGTTTTGAGAGGATTTTGTTTGTCCTGACGCTGGACAGGAAGAAAATGAAAGAGCGGATTTTGATTGGGGAAGAACAGCAGATCCGCTTCCGTCTGAACGGGAGCCAAAACGCAGAGGTGCTTTGTGATATGACACGCCCACTGGGAACTTTTTTGATAAACTTTGAGCGTGACACGGACAGAGACTGGAACTTATACGGGCTTTCTCCGCTGCGGCAAGCTCTCCACTCCAACCGATGGAAACAGCCGGAGCTGGAGCAGGCGGCAAGCGAATTTCTTTGGGAGAAATATCTTAGCAACGACCCTCTGAAAATGTATGTGGCGTTCCGTATCTGGAACAGCTATCTGCTTGCCAGAGAACCCCGTGACCGTAACGCTGCCTGTGACCGCTTCATGGATAAAATGAGCAGACTGACCGGGGTATTCCAAAACGAAACCATGAGCTTTGACAGGGAGACAGGAAAACCGAAACAATTTCAAGCTGGCAGCCTTTATTTCAAAGGCGCACCGTCAGAAGATACCCGGCTTGACCTCTGGTTCCCGGACAACCGGCGCACAGAAGAATGTGTGTCTGCCTATGCGTCCCTCTACCCGTTGATTACCTATTATCTGAACAGGCTGAATGACTGGGGGCTTTGCTTCCGACAGTGCAAGGTCTGTGGGAAATATTTTCTGGCAAAGAGCCAGCGGTATGAGCTGTGCAGCGATAAGTGCCGCAAAGCACAGGCGCTTCAAAACAAGCGGGAATTTGACGAGAGGGCAAGAGAAAATAACTATGACCTGCTTTATAAAAATGAATGCCAGAACTGGCGCAACAAAATAAACCGGGTAAAAAATACCGCAGGCTTTCCGGCTGACCGTCTGGAAAAAATACAGGCTGCCTTTGCCGACTTTAAGAAAGAAGCATTACAGAGAAAAAAGGCTGTAAAAACAGGAACAGCCAGCCCGAAAGAATTTACGGACTGGCTGTATCAACAGAGTGATATTATTTTGAAATTAACTACCTTTTAAGTGATGTCTATACAAAAGATCATTCCTCCCTTATGGCAGACAAGATGCTTGTTTTCTTCAACTCGGATTTTGCGTATGCAGTGAAAATCAAATATATAACTGCTAAAACAACGACTAACGCCAGTAGAAACAGCCACGGCAATACCAACGTAATGCAATGGTTTACCGCATCCAATCGTCTACAAACAATTACACTTAAAATGCTTCCAAATACAAGAGCTATTACCAACGAACCTCCGAGGTAAATTCCCATCTCCCTATCCAGCATTGCTTTCAACTGTTGCCGTGTTGTTCCAACAGCTTCAAGCAAACCGAATTCACGCTTTCTATTCTGAAAATCAACCATAAGCATATTCGTAAGGCTGATACTTCCAAAGACGAACAGAATAGCAGAAGTCATATATAGAGCATTTATAGATGCACTGTATCGATACTGAATATTTTTAATCGTTTGTTCAATCGTATTTACTTCTATTTTTCCATTTTTATCCGCAATCTTCTGAACTGCGGTCAAAACTTCATCAAAACATCCCTCTGAATTTTTAACTGCCAGAATTCCCGTCTGTTCCGTTATCCCTGTCAGCTTCTTTGCTGTGTCATAAGTCATAATGAAGTAGGGGCTTCCGGGAACAACCGGGCTATCCTCCATTAAATCAGACCTATTGTATGTGCCTACAACAACGGCTTCCACATCAAAGGTTCTACCATCAAAAGCTCTGCCCTCAATCTTCAAAGTATCGCCAACTTGTGCTATATCTTCTGCAACCAATATTCCATTTTTCTCAACCATATCGTCGTAATCTGCTGTTCCAGAGGATAACACCGCCTGCTTTTCTTCTGTCTGTTCCCGATTTAAGGTTGGAAAGAAGTCTGAAATGCTCGTGATAGAACCACTTCCGCCCGAAAAAGTAGCTGTCATATAAACGCTGTCAAATGCGGTGATTTTTTCTATCCCATCTACCTTTTCTAATTCCTGCATCAATGCCTGATCTTCAAGTGGATTTTCTTCCAGTTGCAATTTTACGCTTCCGTATGGCTCCGCTTCGTTATCGAAAGAGCTGCCCACTGTATTTCTTATTTGTATAAGAATGTTACCGGCAGGATAATATTTGAAACTTGCCTGTTTTGCTGGATCAATAGAACCAGCAACCGTAGAAGTAACCAGTAAAAGAGCCCCGCTTACTCCAAGCATTAAAAGCGTCAGGACTGCCTTTTGTTTGTTTCTTTGTATATTTATTTTCGCCAGATTAAACGGCGTAAGTTTCCGATGCAGTTTTGAGCTGCTTTTTGCCTTTCCAGCATACGCAAGGTATTTAGCACCCTCTACCGGGGAAGTATTCATTGCTACTCGGACAGGCTTAAAAATGGCAATATTCACTGTTACAAAGGCTACTGCGGCAATCAGTACAGCATAAATAACTGTTGTTTTTAGCCGGAATCCATCAGGACAGCCAATAAATCCAATCAGTACACCAATGACAAGCCCCAAAGGAATACCAGCTAAGGCATATAAACGTCCCTCTTTACTTGCCATCCGTTTAATCTGCCTTTTTGTCATGCCAACTGTCCGCAGTTGCCCAAACATCTGAACATTTTTTACAATCTTTGTGTAAAAAACACCATAGACAATCGTTGCCGCCAAAATAGCCGTCAACGCCGCCAGTAGTGGTACTGGAATCGGAATACCCGATGTTATCACACCCGACATAACAGCAGAATATTCTGTAAGCATTACCTGTTCCTCGACAATGCCTGTATTTTGTATTGCTTTGCCGGCAAAATCAAGAATAGCCGTGGAGCTTATGGCGTCTGTATTCAACCGCGTATATGCTGTAACCTGAAAAGAATCTTTTGCCAGATCTCGGGCAAGCTCTTTACTAACATAAATAAAATATCCGTTGCTTTCTTTCGTATTATTCAAAACACCTAAAAGTGTATATTCTGCTTCCTGTCCTGTTCCAGTCAGGTCAATAGAAATTGTATCGCCAGCCTGATAGGATTTTCCTAAAAAATCAAGGTAGTTCTGGGGGAGCATAATCTCATCCGCTTTCTGCGGCACACTTCCCTGAAAAGTTATTTCTTCCTGATGTAAAAAATAATCTTCATTTCCATAAGCAACAGTGATTGTTTTATTTTCAACATAAAACACACCTAGAGCGGAATATTCGCCAACCCACGTAATATTTCCGTTTTGACGCAGCTGAGCCGTTTGTTCGTCCGTAACTCCCAAAATGCCAATCTGCGCTTTATTCCTCTGTGTGTTCTTGAATTTCTCTTGTGTGCCTGTTGATATTAGGAGAATCGAAAAAACCATACAGACAGAGATGGCGATTGTCAAAAGCAGAAATGCCTTGTTTCTCTTATCCGCTTGCATACTCCTACCTGCCAATTTTTTTACAATGGCACTTGTATCATTCTCAAAAGGCCATGTCATAGTCTGCCACCTCCTTATTCCACAATCTTGCCGTCCTCAATGCGGATAATCCGATCTGCAAGGCGGGCAATGTCGTTGTTGTGTGTAATCATCACTACGGTTTGCCGGAACTCTGCACTGGTGCGCTTGATTAGCCCCAGCACCTCGGCGCTGGTCTTGCTGTCAAGGTTGCCGGTCGGTTCATCGGTAAACTGTACCCCTATCCCATTATGCCTTGAAAATAGGGGCTTTAACGGTATGTACATTTGTGTACTGTGTACACTTCTCTTCAGAAAAAGGCAGGGCTCTTATACCCTACCTTGATCTCCCTTAAATACTATGAAAAATTTTCTTTTATCCTTTGATTGCTTTTATCCAACACACAAAAGTACTCTTTTTCTTTTTTGTTTCCGTAACAGAATCATAGACTTCTTTTTCTTGTAATTTGTAACTTGTAATGTACGATACTTCTTGTAATCGTTTAGCAAGCCTTTGGCTTTCTTCGTTATTAGGTAATTCAACGCTATGTTTTTTACTTCTATCGCAAAATCCTGAATACCATTGTGAAAGTTCTGAAAAACAATTTTCAAAATCGAAAGGCATTTAAACATCAACGTCTTTTTCCCTTTTTCATCTACATATTCCCAGGCTGCTGTAAATATCGATTTGTTAATCGTCACATTTGAATCAACTAAGTTTTCAGCAATTTTTGCAGTCATATAATTTTCTCCAAAAGCATCCAACAGAACTTCTGCATTAGAAAAGTCGAGAATAGGCGAAAGCAATAGTGTTTCTAATAATGTTTCTCCCATTGGAATCTTTTCCATTACTTCCATATATTCCGATTGATTATACAAAATAAAATCTGGACATAAAGCAGGATAGGCATCTTTAATT
>OAVC01000872.1_pt1 | contig 12661 bp, 10 predicted proteins | sample 1495261 | NCBI WGS metagenome assembly OAVC01 (sample SAMEA2580074, study PRJEB22360) | human gut metagenome | biome: human gut; feature: human-associated habitat; material: faeces | place: Denmark | collected 2008/2010
GCTCTACTTTGTTGCTAAAGTAAAAGTAAAAAAAGAAGTAATATGCATAAGTAAATGATTTCATTAGAATCTATCTTTTTTGCTTTGGTTTTTAATTCTGGGGCAAAAGTAATAATTTTCTGTTAGATGCAAACAAAAAACGATACTTTTTTTGTTTTCTTGCCTAAAATAGATGAAAAGGATACTTAAAAGATGCCGGGAAGTGCTTCAGGCTTTGGTCCCAGGTTCTTGAATTCTCCGTTCAGACCAGCTTCCTCTTTCGGATTCAATTCCAGAGATTTCTTCATGTCCTCTACCGAACCGTCCTTATCACCATTCAGTAATTTAGCACGTCCGCGTTCTTTGTAGGCTTCCGCAAAGTTCGGATTCAGCTCGATGGCTTCATCAAACAGGCCGATAGCTTCCGTCAGTTTTTTCTGGTTGATATAAAGTTGCCCTAAATAAAGGTATGCCTGTTCGTTGAACGGGTTTATTTCCGTCACCAGTTTGTAGTCCTCTTCTGCCTCTTCGTCCTTGCCGTCTGCTTCTTTCACTTTTCCGCGCAGGAGCATGGCTGTCTCTTCTTCCGGATTCTGGGCGAGCACAGCATCTATATCTTCCATCATATCTTTATACTGTTTCAGGTTCATCAATGCTTCCGCACGTAATAGGCGAGCTTCAATGAAATCATCTTTCAAAGTGATTGCTTTGGTGAGATGGGCAATAGTCATCAGGTCGTCATCCTGTCCCTTGCGGGCCTTCCCTAACAGATAATGAGCCACGGCATTTCCTTCTTCGATGGCAATCGCTTTATTGGCAGCTTCTTCCATTGCCTGATAATCTTCTTGGATGAAGCATACATTGGCCAGTGTCAGGAAAGTACTTGTGACATCAGGTTCCATAGCAGCCATCTTTTCCAATAATTCGCGGGCCTTTGCCGTTTCCCCCATCTGGATATAGAGTTGGCTAAGATAGCCCATTGTTTCAAACTCTTCCTTGATGGCAAGAGCTTCAATAAAATATTTTACTGCATAATCCGGACGTCCCATGCGTTGCGCACGTAAACCGTCGTATTTGAAGATCTCGAAATTTTTCTGATCGTTTTTCTGTTTTTCACTTTCCGGAGTTTCCGACTTACCGGAGAAGAAAGATTTAAAAAAGTTCGGCATGGTGTGTTATTTTTGAGTTACCTTGCAAAGGTAGTAACTTATTTTGAAATATGTATCATTCCATCCTGCATCTTCCATTCACCTTCCTCCAATAAATATTGGATGACTTCGCTGATGCTCTCTTTCTCCGCTTCTATCTTATCGGCTATTTCTACCGGTGTCAGCGGTTTCTGGGTAAGTAATTCTGATATTTTCTTTTTCAGTTCCTCGAAATCGAAAGAATTCTCGGTCAGGGCACCAGTTGCACGGTGACTAAGACAAACATCGCATTGTCCGCAGTTGTGCTCGTTCTTCTCTCCGAAGTAACGGAGCAGCATCCGGCTCCGGCACACATTCTCCGAAGTGACATACTCTTCCATCGCTTTGATGCGGGCTTCATACCGGGCTTTGCGTTCTTCGTAGACGGAAGGAGGAATATGCACAAAACGAAGTTCCTGCCGTTCGCGGGTGTATATAATATAAGGTGTCTTTTTGTGCGGGATGTAATCCACGATGCGACGTTTGGTAAGCGTGACCAGTATATTGTAAATTTGTTCACGGGTCAGTCCGGTACGTATGGACAGGGTTGCTTCGCTGATATAGGCATAGTCGGTGAATACTCCGGTGTAAGAGCGGAGAATCGTCTGTATCAGTACTTCGGCTTCCGTTCCCATTTCCCGCAATTTGTATAGTTCGTCCCGGCGAATCGTGAAAAGAATACGGGAGGCATTATCCTGTTCGTCCGTATATTCCAGATAACCGGCTTGAGTCAGTATTTTCAGTGCACTGTCCACCGGAACCGGGAAGTATTTGAACTTCCGGCAAAACTCTTCCAGATTAAATTCGCGGACACATTGGAAACCGTCGCCCATTGCCATCTGATAGTAATACTGCAGATGTTCGTAGACATTGAGAATATACTCTTTGTCGGGAAAAGTATCCACAACGCGCCTGTGCAGCGTCGTTCTGTCCGTTTTGGTGTATAAGATCACAGCATACGCTTTTTCACCGTCTCTTCCTGCACGACCGGCCTCCTGGAAGTAAGCTTCGAGAGAGTCGGGGAGATCGAGATGCAATACGATGCGCACGTCGGGTTTATCAATCCCCATTCCAAAGGCGTTTGTCGCTACCATTACACGAACTTCTCCGCTTTGCCAGCGTTTTTGCCGGAGGTCTTTTACGGCATTATCCAGTCCGGCGTGATAGAAGTCGGCGGTAATATCTTCGTTTACCAGTAACTCGGTGATTTCTTTGGTGCGTCGTCTGTTGCGGACATAGATAATGGCACTGCCGGGTATCTTTCGTAAGATATGCAACAGCTCTTGAGTTTTGTTATCCGTTTGCCGGACGATATATGCCAGGTTTTTCCGTTCGAAACTCATGCGGAAAACATTCTCTTCACGGAACTCCAAACGGGCTTGAATATCCTTCACTACTTCCGGAGTGGCGGTGGCTGTAAGTGCCAGTACCGGAATTCCCGGTAGCAATGTCCGTATTTCGGCAATTTTCAGGTAAGCAGGGCGGAAGTCATATCCCCATTGTGAGATACAGTGACTTTCGTCGACCGTAATCATGGAGACTTTCATTAATCGCAGTTTGGTACGGAATATGTCCGTGTCCAGACGTTCCGGAGAAATATAGAGGAATTTATAATTACCGAAGATGCAATTTTCAAGAGCAGTGAGAATCTCCTGCCGTGTCATGCCTGAATAGACGGCAAGCGCCTTGATGCCGCGTTTACGCAGGTTTTGCACCTGATCTTTCATCAGGGCGATGAGAGGAGTAATGACAATGCAAATCCCTTCCTGGGCGAGAGCAGGCACTTGAAAAGTGATGGACTTACCGCCTCCGGTCGGCATAAGTCCCAGTGTATCTTTGCCTTCGCCGATACTGGTGATGATCTCCTCCTGCAAGTCGCGGAAGGAGTCATATCCCCAATATTGTTTTAATATCTCCTGATACTTATTCAATCGGCTTTATATCCTCGATTTGAAGTTGTACTTCACCACGCTTGTGCGTGTTTTCTTCAATGGTGTAACAGATGTCGAACGAGCGTTTCGTTTTGATATAACGTACGTGTGAGCTCTGTCCGAACGCGATACCGTTCATTACATTATTCGATTTATTATCGACCAGTTCGAGTTTGATATGTTCCTGATCGCGTCCCACCACTTTACTTGTTCCGTAATCATAAACATGGTGAGTGCAGAAAATAGGTTTCGTGTTATCAGGACCGAAAGGATTAAACTTTTTCAGGTCGTTGAAGAACTTTGACGAAATATCCCTGAAATCAATTTCAGCATCAATTTCGATCACAGCACTGGTTTGTTCCGGCAAGATATGCTGTGAAACGTATTCTTCGAACCGTTTGGTAAAGGCATTCACGTTTTCCACTTTCATCGACAGTCCGGCGGCGTATGTATGTCCCCCGAAGTTTTCCAGCAGGTCGCGGCAATGCTCGATTGCTTTATATACATCGAAGCCGGAAACTGAACGTGCGGAACCTGTTGCCATATCATCCGTCCGGGTCAGTACCACGGCAGGGCGGTAGTACACTTCTGTCAGACGGGAAGCTACGATGCCGATCACGCCTTTGTGCCATTCTTCGTTGTAGAGCACGATGGAGCGGCGATCCGCTAATCCTTCCAGATTGGCAACGATGTTGTTTGCCTCTTCCGTCATACTCTTGTCGAGGTCTTTCCGGGTTTCGTTGTACTGGTTGATTTGTCCGGCTTTCTCAAGTGCTACCGAGAAATCTTTTTCCGTCAGCAGGTCTACGGCTTCTTTTCCGTTCTGGATACGACCCGACGCATTGATGCGCGGTCCGATTTTAAACACAATATCGCTGACGGTGATTTCCTTTTCAGAAAGTCCGCATACGTCGATAATGGCCTTCATGCCGATGCTTGGATTACTGTTCAGTTGCTTCAGACCGTGGTAGGCGAGGATACGGTTTTCACCCATAATCGGAACGATGTCCGATGCAATACTCACAGCTACAATATCCAGCAAAGGAATCAGGTGGTGGAACTCGATACCGTTACTGATAGCGAATGCCTGCATAAACTTGAAACCGACTCCACAACCGGAAAGGTGAGTGTACGGATACGTATTGTCCAGGCGTTTGGCATTCAGAATAGCTACGGCAGGCGGAAGCACATCATCCGGTACATGATGATCGCAGATGATGAAATCAATCCCTTTCTCTTTGGCATAAGTGATTTCTTCTACTGCTTTAATTCCACAATCGAGTACAATAATCAGTCCTACACCGGTTTCTGCGGCATAGTCCACTCCTTTTTTAGAAATGCCATACCCTTCATTGTATCGGTCGGGTATGTAATAATCAAGGTTCGAATAGAACTGTTGAATAAACTTGTAGACCAATGCTACGGCAGTAGTACCGTCTACGTCATAATCTCCATAAATTAGAATACGTTCTTTCTTTCCCATCGCCCTGTTCAGACGTTCCACTGCAATATCCATATCCTTCATCAGGAACGGATCATGCAGGTCGGGCAATTGCGGGCGGAAAAACTTCTTGGCATCTGCTGCCTTTGTAATTCCCCGCTGCACCAAAAGTTGTCCAAGTATCGGGCTAATCCCTAGTTCCTGGGCCAATGTCTGGCTTGTCTCTGCCTGTTCGGGTGTAATGGGTCGATAATTCCATTTGTGATTCATTTTATATATTGTTTTTTCTTTTTCTGTTCTCAAGGGTTGAAAAGGCACTTCTTTCCAACAAGGGGTAAAAGTACGAAAAAAAGCGGAAGTGTATAGTAGATAAGACGAAAATATTTCAAGGCTGTAGAAAACAGAGGTTTGATAAAGGTAGCTTTTTTACTTGTGAAAGATATGGGATGCTGACAAGCAAGTGTGAAACTCTATTCTAACTAACTTGTCCTGTGGTCAGTTCTTTTTTTAGAAAGTCGTACACGTAACCGGCACTTTGGTAATAAAGTCCCGTAGTCGGATCACTCAAACGCTCAAAGGTGTCGGAATTGTAGTAGACTTCCATTGCTTGCGTCATATTATACTGCCATTCCTCCATGAGTATCCGTATGATTTCACTACTTAAATCTTCAATCATACATTCTATTTGTGTATTCGTCAGCTTCATAGTTTCTTTAGGTATGAAAGGGCATGTTCAGTGCCGAAGTAATATTGTATGGTCAACCCTTTGGCATATTTTAGTTCTTCAATCAATCTGCTCATTGAAATGTCTCCCATGCTGTAACGACGTAACTGATAGGTTACTCCGTCGTCGGCAATAGGACCAATGACTATATCGTAAGTGTGTGCAGGATGTGTATGGCTACGGTCGCGGTTGAGTAAAACGAACTGTGCCCATTCTTCACAGTAATCATCGAATATTTTTATTTGCAGATCTGAAGTCTTTATTATTTGATCTTCCAGTTCGAAGATGGTCACACATGGCTCTCCGGATTGTAATTGATCGGTTTTTTGTTTGGCTAAGGCATGTGCCTGTTCATAACCGGGAGAAAGATAAAATCCTTGGCCAAAGTCTTTGAAGGGCTTTGAACGAGATAGGTCCGGCTTGTCTATTTCCATATTTGAACCATGGTATAGCTTCATTACAGTTGTCCTCCATTTCTACGGCATACCATTGATAAAGCTTCAATAGAATCTTCGAAAGATTGTGTGTGCATTACTTCATAGTGTTTTTGTAAAAAAACAAGGCCTTTAAAACGATTCAAATAGTTGAATGCCTGTTTTTGCTTGATTTGATAAGTCGCTGCGAACTCTGCGATTAAAGCTACAGTAAAATTCAATTTGTTTTTCTCTATGCGAGACATCATGGTTCTCCTTTCTTCATTTGTATTACCTTCCGAAAACAAAGATAGGAAAAACTCTGCAATATCAAAAATAAGAAGCTATTAAAAGTTGACTTAAAGCTCTGTTGCTCACTCTGAATTAGATGCAGTCAGAAGATATGGATTATCTGGATAGTAAAAAAGGGAGGTAGAGAAAATGGAGCGAGCGGAAAGTTACAGGGATTTTTGGATGAATGGCGATTATTAACTAGCTTTAGCGGCCTAAATGATTCATTTCTCTATCTATGATAAAAAGAAACTTGTTAATTGCTATCTTGATTTTATGTTCTATCGGAACATTGAAAGGGCAAACCGCATCCGATTCTTTGGCAATCGTATCTGCCCAATGGAAGGTGGAAAGTCCTCAAAAAGGACTCATTTATAAGTATGCTTCTATCCCCCGATTGTATCAGGGACCCCAGTCTGTTAGTCTGATAGAAGTTGATCCCGGTGCGGGCTTGAAAGTTGATGTTGCCGTTTCGGATAAAATGAAAGAAACAAGTAAGATTGCTTCTGAATATAACGCCATTGCAGCCATTAATGGCTCCTATTTTGACATGAAACGGGGAAACTCGGTCTGTTTCCTGAAGACGGATCGCCAAGTTATTGATACAACGCTGCAGAGTGAGTTTAAACAGCGTGTCACAGGAGCCATTAGTGTGCGCAAAAGGGGAATGAAATTAATTCCTTGGAACAAACAGATAGAAAAGAATTATAAAGGCAAAGCAGGTACGATACTAGCTTCCGGTCCGTTAATGTTGAAAGACGGACAGGTTTGTGATTGGAACTCGTGTGAACCGAATTTTATCCGGACGAAGCACCCTCGTAGTGCTGTTGCTACTACTAAGGATGGAAAAGTCCTGTTGATAACGGTAGACGGGCGTTTTCCTGAACAAGCAGGAGGAGTGAATATTCCGGAATTGGCACATCTGATCCGGGTTTTAGGAGGTGAGGATGCATTAAATTTGGATGGAGGTGGATCTACTACTCTTTGGTTGTCCGGTGCATCGGATAATGGAGTCGTTAATTATCCTTGTGACAATGGGCGGTTTGACCATGCCGGAGAACGGAAAGTTCCTAATATTCTTTATATAACGCATCAATAACGTTTCCATTATTCTTCATTGTATTTAAGGTCTTTCAGTGCATAGATTAAGACTTTTCAGTGCAGAAACTAGTGACTTTTTATGCAGTCGGGTGGTCGTCCTGTTGTAACGGGACAATGGGCACTTTATAAAAAGACGAATGTCACCTTATAGGGTGACATTTATCATTCTATAAGGTGACTAGCTATCCTCAAAAGGATGAAAATTACTAAAGATACAAAATTAATTAGTGAAAAGCAATAGTAGGGTAAGAAATTTATCTGTATTGCAAACAGGCTTAGAATTCAAATCCGAATCTAGCTCCTACTCCATGTAACTCCCATGTATCATTCCAACTGTTATGATAATAATGCCCTCCATAGCTGTAACTATAATCTGTTGTGGCGTCATAATCTTGGAAGTTATACATCAAAGCTAAATTCAAGGCCTTTTTCCCTTTTAAAGAAAAACGTACTCCTACTCCTATTGAAGCATACGCTCCTTCTATGTCTCCTACAGCATATCCGGCTTTTACGTCGGCGAACGGAGTCACTTTTTTGTTGATGAAGTTAGCTCTGAAGTTAGCATAGATGGGGGCTGCATAAAGATCTGCATCGGTATAGTAGTTGAAAGCAACGCCACCACCTACAAAGAAATAATTGTTGAATTGATAACCATGTGTGGTTGATAATTCAATTTTAGAGGCATTGTAGTCGCTCACATCGCCAATATATGCAAAGTCTACGAAACCCTTATAGCCTTTTAATGTATTTCTTGCGGCTTTGCGGTCGTTGGTATCCTTACGATAACCTCTTGTGTACCGCTCTTCTTTTGTGATTTTAGTCACATCACTCATCTGACAGATGATGAGGCTGCCATCACCTGTTTTGATTTTTAAAGAGACATTGGGCACTTGTTCAATGATTACTCCTTTAATAATGCTGCCATTCTTTAAATACACTACTTCTGTGTAATTCTGTGCTGCGACATACGTACTGATACTTAATAATAAGGTCAGTACTAATAGTAGTTTTCTCATACTTGTATTTTTATTGTTTATAGTTTCTTGAGTGCGCTATAGATAGAGCCTGCCCAATAGTTGCGCAATCCGAAACCACGTGCCTTGCCGTCGGTAATCCATTCTTCAATGATTTCCTTTGTTTCGGTATTGAAGAATACGACTTCATACGTACCTCTATTGTTTGATTTGTCCAGGAACTGTGCGATAAACACCATACCTACTCCGGGTGTTTTCTGGATAGGCAATGCGTTGATGGCTGCTTTGATTTGCTCTTTACTAAGAGTATATTCTCTTTTAGCAGTCATTAGCTCGGTCAGGTCGATGTTTTCGTTCACCTGATTAACGGCATCCAGTGAAATCTCTGTCACTTCTTTTTTCAATTGTTTTCCTACGTTATACTTCTTAGCTTCTGTGATGAACAGTTCATTGATACGTCTGAAAGCATCTTTGAATTGTGCCGGTGATTCATCTGCACCGAAAATTTTTACTTGGGAGTAGTCTACCCCATAGAACTTAATAGACTGAATGTCTTTCAATGCACTCTTGCCTTGTCCGAAACAGAACAGGCTCGTGCTCAAGAATAAGAATAGAATAAGTTTTTTCATATACGTTAATGTTAAAGTGATATAGTTGGTTACTAACTTCCAAAAGTAGAAAATAATTATCGTAAATCAATGAATTTTATCGTTTTTCGACTCATTGGAGGCATTTGTATCTTGGCTATGTACTCTGCCGATTCAAAATTGATGCTTGGCGCCACTCTGACTTTCGAACGGAACAGATCTTTAATCTCTTTGGCAAAGGCTTCGCTACGGTTCTCGCTTCCGATACGAATCAGAATCTCATCCGTTCCCAATTCATTGGTATAAACTTCAATGATATAGTTTTTTACCGAAGGTATATTATCCAGAATGTCGAATAATGCAGGCGGATACAACGTCGTTCCTTTGTATTTAATCATTTGTCCTTTCCGGCCGAGGATGGAGCTTAGGCGGATGGTATTTCTCCCGCAACCACAGGGATCGGTGTGGTGGTAACAAATATCACCTGTTTTGAAACGGAGCAACGGCATACCTTTGACTCCGAGCGTCGTGATCGTCACTTCCCCTGCTTCTCCCTCTTCCACAGGACGATTGTTATCATCCAGAAACTCTACAATGATAAGTTCCGGTTGCAAATGCCCTCCGTGGAATTCATTACACTCGGTAAAGGACGACTGCATTTCGGTGGAGGCATAAGTGGAATACAACTGCAAGGCAGGCCATTTATCGTGTATTTTCTGTCCGAGCGTATTCAACTGGAATTCCTGATTGCGCAATGCTTCTCCGATACAGATGCACTTCTGCATGGAACAGGTATTATGGCTGATATGATTCTTTTCGGCAAACTCTATCAGTTTGATAAGGAAAGAGGGGACTACCATTCCACAAGTCGGATGTATCCGTCGAATTGTGTCCCATTGCAGTTCCGGGATGCCGTTGCCTACACGGATCACTCCCATACCCAGTTCGCGGGCTCCCATATAATATGCCAAGCCTGCCATGAAACGGCGGTCGATGGTAGTCATCAATTGAAGAATATCTTGCTTGGTGCATCCGGTGGTGGTGAAAGATAAGTATTCGTTGTAAGAAAGACGGTCCAGGTCTTCAGAGGTGAGAACGAAAGTGACCGGATCTCCCAATGTGCCCGAAGTCGTCACATAGTCGATAATTTTCTCTTTGTCTACGCAGATGAAATCATCGTTATGGAGTTGCAGGTCCGTCTTGGTAGTGACGGGGATCTGTTGCAAGTCTTCAATCGTCTTTATTTGATTGATATCAATGTGATGTTCGGCAAACATCTGTTGATAGAACTTGGAATGTGCTTGCAGGTAGGCTAACGCTTTGGCTAACTGTTCTTCCTGATAGCTTTTGATATCTTCCGGTGAGCGGAACTGAATTTCAGGATTCTTTTCCATCTTTGGATTGTTTTTGAATTTTCTGTTGGATACGTTCTTTCTCTTGCAACTTGGGAATAGGTCTCTTCAATGCCTGTTGCCAGTATGCAATAGCTTGTTGAGGTTGCTGCATGCCCTCGTAGTAATCTCCTATTACTTCATATACATAGTATAGGGAAGGATTGGAGGCTTGGTATGTTTTTAAAACAGATTCTTCTATCTTTTCCTTTTTTCTGATTTTCTTCAATAAAAGCGGAGTCAGTTTCTTATACGTGAGAAGATGCTGGAACTCCGGTGTGTCGATGAATTTATCTTCCGGAATGGTCAGGTCGGAACTGTATATTTCGTGTTGCCAATCAATCGTGTCCTTGAATATCTTATTCAGGTCATAGGCTACGTATTTCCCACATTGCCAAGGAGAGGTCGATACCCACATCAGCCGTTTCTCCGGTTGGAAGATGACGGAATGATGGGCAATAAACTGATTGATGGCCATTTCGTTGGCCAGTCCCAGGTCTGTGTTTTGCAGGCCTTTGTGGTCACGCAGGATAGAGGCGGCTTTGGAGACATTGATCGGAAGATTCTCATTAATGAGTTCCGTTAATCGTGCAAAACGGTATGGGCTGTCGGAAGTGCGGATATTTTCCATGTTTCGTTCGTCCTTGCTGAATTCTTCCGATTGGTAATGGTTGGTGCAGATGAGCCGATTGGCTTCTTTTCCGGTGAAAAGCACAGTTTTCTCCGGAGATTTCTCGATAATCGCGGTCTTGCCGTCTTTGGCAGAACCTATCAATATGGATTCGGAGACGAATGTTTCCCGTTTTTGGGCGATGGCAAAGGCTTCATCAATAGTGGCTGCATATTGCAGAATCTCTCTGGTCAGGATGGAAATGGGGGTAGCGGAACCTGTCGGGACAGCAGATTTGGCAGCATTAATTGTCACGGTAAGACCTGTCTCGTTCATGCCGGATAACACTCCTATCATACCGGGCCATCCGACGGAAGCAAACCTGTATCCTTGCTCCGGTACATAAAAAGCCACCTGCTTGTTCTCTGCGAAGGCATCTCCTACATAGAAATCGAAGTTACGTCCGATCAGCAGGGATGAATCTGCACTTTGTGTTCCCCAAGTGGCGAACGAACTGCATCCCACTAACATATAATCTTGCATGGCATGTCCCAGGTCGTGTGCCGAATGGTAATTCAACTGGCGTTCGTAAGGAGTGCCGATGAAGTCGTATTCATGCGTACATGATAGCGAGATTCCGTAGATCTCGTCGCGGTATTCTTCGAGGACGTTATCACCCAGATTACGGTTGAATAATACAATGAAGAACCGGAGGAATTTCAGATAACTGTCTGAAGGAACAATCTCACGAATCTGATCCACGAACACTTTCTCTTGATGGTGGAGCAGGTCGGAAGACAGTTGCCCGATAGCTTCTCCTCTCTGGAAAGCATCCCCTTTCACAAATAATTCCCATAAGCCGCTGTCGCTGTGCCGGAGAAAGTTATCTCCATAATACCGGAGGTGGAGACTGTCTATATCAATCACTTTGTCTGTGGTCATGCTTTGCTCATGTTTGGGCGTTTGCATATCTGCAGAAAAGTAGAGATAGCTGATTCCGGCTATCAATAGAACGATGAGCGACAGGAAAAGGAAGCCCGTGTATTGGAGTGTCTTTTTGACTATTCTATGCATTTCCTACTTTTTTAGCCAGATATTCTTGTCCTACAAACTCCGCACAAGTCAGCATGGCAGTTAGTGTTACCCCTAATGCACCATGCACATTCAGGTTTTGACCGGTGAGAAAGAGATTTCCCAAGCGGCTTCTTGTAGATACGAAACCAATTTGCGGACATTTATAATCTTTGATGATCCCATACGCGGAACCATCCACTGTTCCTGTATAGTCCCGATAGCTTAATGGAGTAGTGGCATACATCTCTTCTATGTTTTCTGAAAGATCAATGCCATGTCCCCGGATGAAGCGGAGAATCTGTTTTGCTTTCTCCTTTTTGAAGGATTGATAGTCTTCTCCCCGATGTTCGGGAGTCGTGTCCTTCCAGGCAGACAGTTCATCTATATACATCGGTGTCAGGATGGAAATGACACTGGCATATTGACTGTCCTCGGAAGACGCTTGCATGGAAATCATACAGTTGGTGGTCCGTCCCGGATAGAGTAGTTTGTCATACCACACTTTATTGTTCGCATGCAGATACAGGTTGCGGTTCTGATAGGGAGTGCTTCTTTTCTTCATTATCAGGTAGAGCGTAAAGATGCCGTAGGTGTTTTCCAACGAACGGATGCGGGAAATATAGGCATTCTTGATGCTACGGTTTTTATCCAGTATCTCCAATGTCCGTTGGGGATGCATATTGGAGATGACGAAGTCGCTTTCCAGTCGCTCTTCTCCATTGATGATAACCCCTTGTACCTTTTCGTTTTCAACGATGATGCGGGTGGCTTCACTGTTATTGAGCACGGTCCCTCCGTTTGCCCGGATTACATTGATTAGCTCCAGACTGACTTGCATACTTCCGTCTACAAAACGGTAGGCGCCTTCAATATAGGAGTGATTAATCATGGCATGCTGGTAGAAAGTGGAGACATCTTTCAAACCTCCGTAGAGTAAAGCTGAACCTGCCAGTACATT
>OAVC01000877.1_pt1 | contig 12590 bp, 10 predicted proteins | sample 1495261 | NCBI WGS metagenome assembly OAVC01 (sample SAMEA2580074, study PRJEB22360) | human gut metagenome | biome: human gut; feature: human-associated habitat; material: faeces | place: Denmark | collected 2008/2010
CCCTTCCCCGGATAGCCAATTATTCCTGAGGGCGCAGCGTCGCCCTCAGGATCAAAACTTAGTAAGCACAAAATTCAAAGGAAAATAAAATGGCTGTTTCTTCGTTATTAAAACTAGGTGCGAAGCTTAGGCGCGGGCAGGTAAGCCAGGATGCTCGCCAAATGTTCCTGGTCGGAGGACGCGAAGCGGATGCGTTCTACCGGCAACGTTTCAGCCATGACAAGGTGGTGCGCTCCACTCACGGGGTGAACTGCACCGGTTCTTGCTCCTGGCGAGTGTTTGTAAAGGACGGGTTAATCACCTGGGAGGCGCAAGCGGTTGACTATCCGTCTACCGGTCCGGATATGCCTGACTATGAGCCGCGCGGCTGTCCTCGCGGTGCCGCGTTCTCCTGGTACGAATATTCTCCCACCCGGATTCGTCATCCCTATGTGCGTTCAGTGCTGCTAGATGCCTACCGCAAAGCGAAACAAACCCATCCTGACCCGGTAGAGGCCTTCCGGGCAGTCGCTTCGGATCCGGTAGCCTCCGCCGCCTATAAATCGGCGCGCGGCAAAGGGGGCATGGTGCGTACCAGTTGGGAGGAAGCCCTAGAAATCGTAGCCGCCGCCAATGTTGCCACCATTAAAGACTACGGTCCGGACCGGATCGCCGGTTTCTCGGTGCTCCCCGCCATGTCGATGGTTTCTTTCGGTGCCGGTGCCCGTTACCTGCAGCTGATTGGCGGGGTAAACCTATCTTTCTATGACTGGTATGCAGACCTTCCGGTCGCCAGCCCCCAGGTATTCGGGGATCAAACCGATGTTCCCGAGGCCGGAGACTGGTTTAACTCCTCCTACCTGCTAGTTTGGGGTTCTAACCTGCCGCTCACCCGCACCCCGGATGCGCATTTCATGACCGAGGCGCGTTACCACGGGCAAAAGATGGTATCCATCAACCCCGACTATTCCGATAACACCAAGTTTGCGGATGAATGGTTGCGGGTTAACCCCGGTACCGATGGGGCGCTAGCTACGGCGATGGGGCACGTGATTCTAAACGAGTTCCATGTGGGCAAACAGTCTCCCTATTTCTTGGACTATATGCGTAGCTATACCGACTCGCCCTTCCTAGTAAAGCTAGAAGAAACCCCCGAAGGACTGGTGCCGGGCAAATTCTTAAGCGCCGCTGATGTGTCTAGCCTGCCGGCAGAAGTTAAAGAAAAGCCAAAGCCGGAATTCCGTTTCCTGGTGATGGATGCCGACGGTAGCGTGAAGGATCCGGGTGGTACTTTGGCTGACCGGTTCACTCCGGAAGGTAAAGGTCATTGGAACCTAAAGATGGAGGGGGTAAACGCCCAGCTCAGCCTCTATCAAGAAGGCGGAGAAAGCGCTGAAATTACCCTGCCCCGCTTTGACCTGGTAGCCGGGGAAAACAAAGGTAGCTCCGTGGGTGCTGGCACCATTAACCGGGGGGTACCAGTACGCAAGGTTGACGGGCACCTGGTGACCACGGTTTACGATATTTTGCTGGCTCAGTATGGGGTAAAACGTGCTGGTCTCCCGGGCATTTGGGGCGAGGATTACCAGGATTCCTCCAATCCGGGGACTCCCGCATGGGCGGAAGAAATCACCGGGGTGCCGGCTAATGCCACTATCCGGATTGCCCGCGAGTTCGCGCAAAACGCCCTCGATTCTAAAGGACGCAGCCAGATTATCTTGGGTGCGGGCACGAACCACTATTTCCACTCTGACCAGATCTATCGCACTATCTTGGCACTGACTTCGATGTGCGGCACCCAGGGGGTTAACGGTGGCGGCTGGGCGCACTACGTGGGTCAGGAGAAGGTACGCCCGATTACCGGTTGGACCCAATATTCATTCGCCCTGGACTGGCAGCGTCCCGCCCGGCAAATGATCTCCACCGGTTTCTGGTATTTAACCACTGATCAGTGGCGTTACGATTCGCTGACCACCGACCGCTTAACTTCGCCTGCGTCTGTGGCCTCAGTGCCCAAGCAAAACATTGCAGATTCTTTACTGGAAGCTACTGAACGCGGCTTGGTGCCCGCCCATCCCCCGTTTCCTCGGCCTTCTTTGGAGCTGGGGCGGCAAGCGCAAGAATCCGGGCAAAAACCCGCGGACTACGTAGCCGAAGAGCTCGCTGCCGGAAAGCTAGAGTTCGCGGCGAAAGATCCGGACAATCCGGTGAACTACCCGCGTGTCCTCTTTAACTGGCGTACTAACCTTTTGGGGTCCTCTGCCAAGGGTACCGAGTTCTTCTTGCGCCATATGATCGGGGCCGATAACGATGTCCAGGCCGAGGAAGTACCGGAAGACCAGCGTCCTCGTAACGTGCGTTGGCGCGAGCAGGCCGCGAAAGGCAAGCTGGATTTGGTGGTGACTGCGGACTTCCGCAACACTTCTACCACTTTGCATTCTGACGTTTTGCTGCCAGCTGCCACCTGGTACGAGAAACATGACCTGTCCAGCACCGATATGCACCCCTATGTGCATACCTTCAACGCCGCGATCTTGCCGCCCTGGCAGGCACGCACTGATTTCCAGTTGTTCCAAGATTTAGCGCAGCTGGTCTCCAAGATGGCAGGCAATCACCTGGGTACCCAACTGGACCTCCTGGCGGCTCCTTTGAACCACGACAGCCCGGATGAGCTAGCTAATCCCGCGGGGGTAGTGATTCCCCGCGAGGAATGCGGCTGGGTGCCGGGAGTCAATATGCCAAAGATTATCCCCATCGAGCGCGACTACACCAAGATTGGGGAGAAATTTAACTCCCTGGGTCCGGTTATCGAAAAAATGGGGATGGGCACCAAAGGCGTACCTTTCACCCCGGATAAAGAGCTGCGGGAAATGCGCGAACAGTTCGGAGAAATTGAGACTGCGATTGGCCCGCGTCCGCGCCTAGACACCGACCAGATTGCTGCCGAGTTCATTTTGAAGTTCTCGGGCACCACCAATGGACGCCTCGCCACCCAGGGCTTTAAGACCCTCACCGAAAAGGTGGACGCCGCCGGAGATATGACCGAAATGTCGCGCGGACACGCTGATTACCAGATCACTCTGGCCGATGTGCAACAGGCTCCCAAGACCGTGGTTACTTCCCCCGAATGGTCCGGCAGTGAACATGGAGGCCGGCGTTACACTGCGTTTAGCCAAAACGTAGAGTACCTCAAACCCTGGCACACCCTCACTGGCCGGATGCACTACTACCTGGATCACGACTGGATGTGTGCCTACGGGGAATCCCTGCCCACCTATCGCCCCCCACTGGATTTACACCACCTCTTTGGGGAACCCGCTCCCGGCATGGTGCGCGGGGATGGCACCCCCAGCGCCGAGGTGGCAGTCCGCTACCTCACTCCCCATAACAAGTGGGCGATCCACTCCCAGTATTTCGATAACCTCTATATGTTGACCCTGGGTCGGGGCGGACAAACCGTGTGGATGTCTCCGCAGGATGCCGCCAAGATTGGGGTGCGCGATAACGAATGGATTGAGGCCCATAACCGCAACGGAGTGGTTAGCGCCCGCGCAATTGTGTCCCACCGCATCCCGGAAGGCACCGTGTTTATGTACCACGCACAAGAACGGATTACCCACACTCCGCTTAACCAGTCAACCGGTAAACGGGGCGGCACCCATAACTCTCTGACCCGCATCTTTATTAAACCAACTCATTTGTTGGGCGGCTATGGGCAGTTCTCGTATGCCTTCAACTACACCGGTCCTACCGGTAACCAGCGCGACGAAGTCACCTATATTCGGCGCCGCAGCCAGGAGGTGGAGTTCTAAATGTCAGTGGCAGTTTGCATTTTCTCTAAAGGAGACCAGTCATGAAAGTAATGAGCCAAGTGGTCATGGTAATGAACCTGGACAAGTGCATTGGTTGCCACACCTGCTCGGTGACCTGCAAACAGGCCTGGACTAACCGTACCGGCACTGAATATATGTGGTTCAACAATGTGGAGACTCGCCCCGGACTCGGTTATCCGCGCACCTGGGAAGACCAGGAAAAGTGGAAGGGCGGCTGGCGGCGCACGGCCTCCGGCAAGCTGGTTCCGCGTTCTGGGGGGAAACTAGCACAGCTGGCTAAAATTTTCGCCAACCCCCATATGCCACAGATAGACGACTATTACGAGCCCTGGACTTATGACTATGACAAGTTGTTGTCGGCTCCGGCGGGTTCCAAAGCGCTACCGGTGGCGCAGGCGCGCTCCCAAATGAGCGGAAAGCCCTTAAAGAACATTGAGTGGGGGCCGAACTGGGATGACAACCTGGCCGGATCTACCGAAACCATGCAGGACGATCCCACCCTCAAAAAGATGAATCAGCAGGTAAAAACGGATATTGAAAATTCGTTTATGTTCTACCTGCCGCGGATTTGTAACCACTGTTTGAACCCCACCTGCGTAGCCGCCTGCCCGTCGGGAGCAATGTATAAACGCACCGAGGACGGGATTGTCCTAGTTGACCAGGATGCTTGTCGCGGCTGGCGAATGTGTGTTTCGGGTTGTCCTTATAAGAAGGTTTACTTCAACCATAAGAGCGGCAAAGCCGAAAAATGCACCCTCTGCTACCCCCGGATCGAGGCCGGTGACCCCACGGTTTGCTCCGAAACCTGCGTGGGCAGGCTGCGCTACCTGGGGGTTATCCTCTATGACGCAGATCGGGTCAGCCAAGCGGCGGCAGTCAAGGAGGAAACCGATCTCTACCAGGCGCAGCGCGATGTAATGTTGGATCCCTCCGATCCGCAAGTGATTGCGGCTGCGCGGCAAAGCGGGATTCCGGAGTCTTTCATCGAGGCGGCACAAAATTCTCCCGTTTATAAGTTGATCGTGGAATATTCTCTGGCGCTGCCTCTGCATCCGGAGTTCCGCACCCTGCCGATGGTTTGGTACATTCCCCCACTATCACCGGTAGTAGAGGCAGTAACCGCTTCGGGAGCCGATGGGGAGAACCATAAGATCCTGCTAACTGCGCTCGCTACTATGCGTATTCCTCTAGAGTACCTAGCAGACCTATTTGCTGCTGGGGATCCGCGACCGGTGGAGCGCTCCTTGCGGCGCTTAGCGGCTATGCGGTCTTATATGCGCGATATTAATCTGGGCGATAAGCCTAATCCGGAAATCCCGGCTGCGGTAGGCATGAGCGAAGACCAAGTAAAAGCCATGTACCGCTTGCTATCGGTCGCTAAATATAAAGATCGCTACGTCATTCCCACCACTCATCCGGAAACTGCGCGCACCCCCAGTGAATATATTTGTCCGGTGGGTCAGGGCGCGCCCTCGGGTAAAGTTCCGGTGGAAATCGGGAGGGCACCGCGGTGAGCGCTAAGGTTTCTTTTATTCCTACCCGGCAAGAGGCGCCCCCGGTAAACGCGGTGGCTCTGGAGCCAGAACAGCGCTCGGCTGCCCTCATGGCTTGCGCGCTGCTCTTGGATTACCCCGGTGACAACCTGGAGGAAGTCCTTTCCCAGGTGAAGACAGAATCTGAGCTGCTACCCGAGGCTATCGGTCGGGAACTTGGAGAGTTTTCTTCCTGGGCACGCATGCGCGGAGTACGCGGAGTCCAAGAGGACTACGTGGAGACTTTTGACCGCAAACGCCGCTGCGCCCTGGAGCTAACCTATTACGCCACTGGAGATACCCGGCAACGCGGGATCGCGCTGACGGTGTTTTCGGATTTATTTAGCGCCGTAGGTTTCGAGCCTCCCCACCGCGAATCCCTACCTGACTATCTACCGCGGGTTTTAGAGTTAGCCGCCCGCTGTGAGGGCGAAGATTTAGCCCTAGTCTTAGGCGCAATCGCGGCTAGCCGCGAGGGGATCGAAGTGCTGCACGCTGCGCTGTGCTCGCTAGATTCTCCCTGGCAGAAAGTGGTCGCTGCCCTGCGCATGGTGTTGGGGGAAGCCGATAGGGAAACCACTGAGCGTATGGAGCGCCTCATCCGTCAAGGTCCGCCTACCGAATTGGTGGGCTTGGATGACAGTAATAACTTGCCGTGGCCGCAGTTAGCCCCGGTTCAAGCAGACACCGCGAGCGAAGGGTGAAGTCATGGACGTGTTGTTTTGGGGAGTATTTCCCTATATTTGCATTACGCTACTAGTTGCCGGTCTTATCTGGCGTTACCGCTCTGATCAGTATGGATGGACTTCCGAGTCCTCACAGCTACGGGAAGCTAAAATCCTGCGATTAGCTTCCCCGCTATTCCATTTCGGGATCCTGTTCGTGCTGGTGGGACACTTTATGGGGCTATTCATCCCCGACTGGATGACCGAAGCCATGGGGGTTACTCAACACCAATATCACCTGCTAGCCACCTTTGGGGGCACCGCGGCAGGGATTGCGGCGGTGGTGGGCTTTATCGGCTTGCTGTGGCGGCGTTTCGTTAACCATTCGGTACGTTTCGCTACTACCGCTCGTGACCTGGTTGCCTATATTTTCTTGGCGATTCCCCTGGCGTTGGGAGCAATAGCAACCGCCGCCAACCAGATCTTTGGGGCTGATGGCGGCTATAACTACCGCAAAACGATTTCGGTGTGGCTGCGTTCCCTGTTCATGCTGCAACCTCAGGTGGATCTGATGGCGAATGTGCCGCTCAGTTTCAAACTGCATATCATTGCCGGTTTACTGCTGTTGGCGGTATGGCCCTTCACCCGCCTAGTGCACGTACTTTCGGCTCCGGTGGGTTACGTTACCCGTCCACCAATCGTTTACCGCTCGCGGCGCCCCGCGACCGCCGCTAGCCCGGAAAAGCCGGGTTGGACCCCAGTTCGGGCTACTGCGGCCGGTGGCGAGGACGCGGGAGGAGCTCCCGCCCAGGGAGCTTAAATCAGATCACTTTTCCGAGGGCGCCAGTTCGCCTTTTAGCCAGCCGGCGCCCTCAGCGTTCTATCTTTAAAGATTTCCAACTTCGCCAACCGGTTTTATCTAACCTTTAATACCTGAATCTATTTTTTGTTATTAGTACTTTTATTAGCACTATTTCCGTATTAAGCTCATTTTCCAGATATTTTTTCGTATCTGCGATACCCTAATTCTATGCCAAATTATCGTATATCTACTATCGCCAACCTGCTGGGGGTCAGTGATGACACCATCCGCCGTTGGCTCGATGAAAATCTAATCAAAACTGTTGCTGGATCCGGTCCCAAGCGGGTGGACGGAGCCTCAGTAGCTCGTTTCCTGCAGGAGCGTCCCGCTGGGACCCTACTGGGGGAAGAACCTAATGAATCAATCCGTAACCACTTCCAAGGGCTAGTGGTTGCCCTGAAAAAAGGCCAGGTAATGAGCCAGGTAGATCTGCAATGCGGACCCTACCGGGTGGTTTCCCTAGTCTCTACCGAAGCAGTAGAGGAACTGAACTTAGAGGTTGGTTCCGTAGCTACCGCCCAGGTCAAAGCGACTAATGTTTCGGTACAGCTTCCTGAAGGAGAAAAACTGTGAAAAAATTCCGTCTCGTTGCTCTAGCAGCCGGGCTTGCCCTGGCGCTAGGAGCTTGCTCGTCCTCCGGTGGCACTAAGGCCGAAGAGAGCAAAGCTCCGGCAGAAAAAACCCAGCTAACGGTATTCGCGGCCGCCTCGTTAAATAAGGCTTTCCCGGAAATTGTTGAGAAGGTACTGAAAAAGTCAGATCCTAATATCGAGGTGAAGTTCTCCTTTGAGGGTTCATCTACCCTGGTAGATCAGCTAAAAAACGGTGCGGCAGCAGATGTTTTTGCTTCCGCTGACGAAAAGAACATGAAAAAAGCAACCGCTGCGGATCTGGTTAGCGAGGTCAAACCCTTCGCCTCTAACACTTTGGCACTAATCGTCCCCAAGGGGAACCCCGCCAAGATCACCGGGCTAGACGCCTCCTTGGACGGCAAGAAACTAGTGGTTTGTGCCGAGGGGGTGCCCTGCGGTAACGCTACGAAAGAACTGCAGCAAAAATTGGGCGTCACCCTCAAACCCGCATCTGAGGAACAAAAGGTTACCGATGTGCGCGGCAAAGTTGAAAGCGGAGAAGCCGATGCGGGACTGGTTTACCAGACTGACGCAAAGGCCGCTGGAGACAAGGTCGAGATCATTGAAGTTAAGGGCATCGACCAGGTGGTTAACGCCTACCCGATATCTTTGGTGAAAGCCTCTAAGAACCAAGAGGCCGCGAAGAAGTTTATCGACGCTATTCTGTCTGATGAGGGGATGAAGATCCTAGAAAGCTATGGTTTCTCGGCTCCCCTGTCACAAGATAAGAACTAAAGCTCCCCTTGCGTAAGTCTTTCGGAGCTAATCAAGCGGCGGGGTCCCCAGCTTGGCTGTGGGGCCCGCCTTAGCGCTACTTTTCTTACTGATTCCCTTTGCCGCCTTGGTACTGCGGGTACATTGGGGACAAATCCCGCAGCTGCTGGCCACTACCCAAAGCCAAGACGCTCTGTGGCTGTCTTTAAAAACCTGCCTGATTTCCACCGGGCTGTGTATCGTTTTCGGGGTGCCGCTGGCGTTGTGGCTTTCCCAGGCACGCAACAGTTTCTTTCCCCGCCTGGTGCGTACGTTCGTCACCCTCCCCATGGTGTTACCTCCGGTAGTTGCCGGTTTGGTGTTGCTAATTACCTGGGGACGCATGGGGATTTTGGGATCAAAACTGGATCTTTTAGGGATTCAGATTGGTTTTACCACCTTAGCGGTGGTTATCGCTCAAACTTTCGTGGCGATGCCCTTCCTGATTACTTCCCTCGAGGGCGCGCTACGCACTCGCGGTTTCCAATACGAGGCCGCGGCCCGGGGTTTAGGAGCTTCTCGCACCCGTACCCTGCTGCAAGTAACTTTGCCGCTATCCGCCCCGGCGATCGTTTCGGCAACCGCTTTAGCGTTTTCCCGTTGCCTGGGCGAGTTTGGGGCCACGATTACTTTTGCCGGCTCCCTGCAAGGTATTTCGCGCACCCTTCCCCTCGAGGTATATCTGCAACGAGAAACCGATACTGACCTGGCACTTTCCCTATCTTTAGTGATTATTGCGCTGGCGATTTTGATAGTAGGCGGCACCCAGGTACTTTCCGACTATTGGTATTCGCGTCTGATGGGAAGGCAAAAGCAAAGCGCTGCTCCCGGCACGGCCGGGGCGATTAGCGGTCTTTCCAAGAAAGTACCACGAAAAAAACAGGCCGGTCCGGGGGTGCATCTGGAGGCGAAAATCGCCGTGCGTAACTTAGATGTGGATTTAGATTTTACCCCCGGCTCCGCCACTGCCCTGCTGGGTCCGAATGGGGCGGGAAAATCTACGATCATTTCCCTGCTGGCCGGAACGCTGGTTCCTGATTCTGGCTCTATTAAGTGGAGCGTAGACCAGCCCCGAATAGTGCTTCTCGCCCAAGATCCTGCCTTATTTCCGCATATGTCCGTGCTGCGTAACGTGGTATTTGGCTTGCGTTGCTTAGGGATAGATAAAGATCGCGCCCAGGAATTGGCGCGCAGCCAACTAGCCGCGGTAGGAATACAGAACCTAGAGCGGCGCCGTCCCAATCAGCTTTCCGGCGGTCAAAAGCAACGCGTCGCTATTGCCCGGGCGATGGCGATTGAACCGGATGTGGTGTTACTAGATGAACCGATGGCCTCCCTGGATGTAGAGGTAGCCGACCAGCTGCGAGTGCTGCTGCGGGAACGCATCGGGGGAGCCACCACTATCCAAGTCACCCACGACCTAACCGATGTAATTGCCCTAGATTGCCAGGTGATAGTGCTAAAACAAGGGAAAGTCATCCGGCGTGGCTATTGGCGCGATCTCTTCGGAGAAACCCAGGATCGTTTCCTGCAGCAGCTAACCCGCAAAGCCCAGCTAGATAACGCCATTAAATAGGATCGCTAATAGCCGCTGTAAGGCTAGCGGTTACGTAAATGCGGCGCCTAAACCGGCTTTGGTGAACTGGCACCAGTAAGTAGGTAGGCTTACTACTATGACTACTTCTCCTCCTGGCGAGTCCGCCCAGGTAGAACCTTCTTCTCCGCATTCTTTACCGTCTTTTCAGGGGGCGGTACCTACCCCCATTACGGCCGAAGATCGCTTGATTGCCGACTTTACTGCCGGCCTGCATGCGCACAAGCGAGTACTGGTGGGGTCGGGAGATGATTGTGCGGTTTTGGCTCATCCGGATTCTCGCTCCGTGATTTCCACTGATGTGCTGGTAGAAGGAGTCCATTTTCGTCGTGACTGGATGAGCCTAGAACAGATCGGCAGGGTAAAGACGCCGGCCCCGCCGCCCCCAAAACCGCCGCCGATATTGCGGCCATGGGGGCAAGTGCTCATAGCGCAGTCGCGGCGGTAACTATTCCTAAAGACATGGGCAATAACGAGATTACCGCCCTCGCTACCGGGCTAGCAAAAGGCTTAGAAAGCTACGGGTATGCACTGGTAGGTGGGGATCTATCTTCCGGGCCATGCCTGCAGATAGCAGTCACGGTTATCGGGGATTTAGCGGGCCGACCTCCCCTATTACGTTGTGGTGCGCAAGTAGGCGACCAGGTGTATTTCGCGGGGAATCTCGGTGATTCCGCTGCCGGGTTAGCCCTGCTGGAACGCTTCCAGAGTCCGCAAGCTGCCCTAGATGATCCCACCCTACCGGGATCCTTGCGCGGCCTCGTCAACAAAGTTATTTCTCGCTATCAGGTTCCAGAGGTTCCCGCTTCCCTCGCCTCCCGACTAGCCCTGGCCGGGGCCCACGCCTTGATGGATGTTTCTGATGGGCTGAGCCGGGACGGGGCAAAAATAGCAGCCGCTTCCGGGGTAGTAATTGATTTGCACCCCGTCCTCTTAGAAAAATATGCCCAGCGCCTTGCAGATCTGGCTAGTTTCTTGGGTACCAGTAGCTGGGATTGGATTCTCGGGGGAGGAGAAGATCATGGCCTGCTATGTACAGCTCCCGCAGGATTTGCGATTCCCGGTTTTACGCTTATTGGCGAGGTTTTATCGGCGAGCACCCAAGCGGCCAATATCACCAATAAACCCGAAGTTACGTTCAGTAATGAAGATGATTCATCATCTTCGTTTAACGCCTACCTGCTAGTTGAGGGACAACCGTATGCGCAACACGGGTGGGATCATTTTGCCTCTTAAAGGCGGGAGTAAAAAATAAAACGCTAAAAGTAACCAGTGGTGGCTCCGACCGGCATCGATCCGGTGACCTTTCGATTTTCAGTCGAACGCTCTCCCAACTGAGCTACAGAGCCTAGGGGTCTAATAAGACCTGCGACCCAGACGGGACTCGAACCCGCGACCTCCGCCGTGACAGGGCGGCGCGCTAACCAACTGCGCCACTGGGCCTTATTCATTTGTGCTCCACCTTTCGGCAGATCGTACCCCCAACGGGATTCGAACCCGTGCCGTCGCCGTGAAAGGGCGGTGTCCTAGGCCTCTAGACGATGGGGGCCTTGCGGCCTGGCCTCAAGGCCTCGGCTCAGACTTGAATAAGCTTACCGGCATTGAGCAACTAAAGGCAAAGCGATCCCCTATGAAGCCTCTCACAACTGGGGTTTACCGCGTCTTTTAATGGTTCAATACCTGCATTTTTTGTCGGTGAAACGTAGTCTAGTTATATGCAGCTGCAACCTTTAGGCACATCCTCATCAGATCAAACCGTTGAGCAAGTATTTGACTGGCTAACCAGCCTCGCCGGTATGGGCGTAGGGGCGCTAGCCGGGATCATCCTTGCCTCAATCGCTACCGCGATTTTAAAGCTGGTAGCTAAACGCGAGCCGCTCACCAAACTGATCTTAAAACGGGCCACCCGTAGCTTCTTCTTCGCCATGCTGATTCTGGGAGCCTATCTAGGCTGGAAGTACACCACTTCCGGACTGGAAATCGCCGCTTCTACCGGGATTGGGAGGTTTAGCCAAGGATTACTGATCGTGGTGATTTTAGCGGTTACTTTCCTAATCACCCGCATTTGCTACGTGATCGAAGACGTGGCGGTAAAAGCTAACCGCGAGAATCCTTCCCGGAGCCGTTCGAAAATGCTGACTCAGGCACAGGTTATCCGGCGGTTATTACAAGCGGTAGTAGTGGTTGTGGGGATTTCTAGCGCGATTTTAACTTTCCCGTCTGCCCAAGTAGCGATGAGTTCCATGCTGGCCTCGGCTGGCGTGGCTTCTATCGTGGCAACTTTAGCTGCCCAATCGACTCTGGCAAACGTTTTTGCGGGAGTGCAAATGGCGCTTTCAGATGCTCTCCGGGTCGGCGACAAAGTGCAGGTTCCGGGCTTAGATGGCAAGAAAGAGCTGGGCACGGTAGAAGAGATTACCCTCACCTACGTGGTGCTTAATCTCTACGATGAACGCCGCATGATTGTGCCTTCCACCCACTTCACCCAACAAAAGTTCGAGAACTGGACCCGCAAGCACACCCAACAAGTGGGAATGGTGGAACTTTATCTTGACTATTCCGCACCTATCGATTCCATCCGCGCCCAAGTGGACCTGCTGCTGTCAGGCACGGAACTGTGGGATGGGCGCAGCGCCAGCGTAGATGTCTCCGATATGAGCGATGATTGCCAGACTGTGCGCATTTCGGTGTCTGCCGCCGATAGCAATGATTTATGGGTACTGCGTTGTTACCTGCGAGA
>OAVC01000882.1_pt1 | contig 12483 bp, 9 predicted proteins | sample 1495261 | NCBI WGS metagenome assembly OAVC01 (sample SAMEA2580074, study PRJEB22360) | human gut metagenome | biome: human gut; feature: human-associated habitat; material: faeces | place: Denmark | collected 2008/2010
CCGCGGCCTCCGCGTCCTTGCCGACCGTGAACGGACCATGGTTCTGCATCAGCACCGCAGGAGACTTCGGATACTCCCTGAGCGTCTCCACCACGCCCTCGCCGATCGCCTCCGAACCGTCCACCACGTTGCCGTCCAAGTCGCACACCACCATCGAGCTCGGCGTCAGATACTCGTAGCGCAGGCCCGACGGCTTGATCACCATCAGATCCGCAGTGCGCAGACGCTGCGACACGTTGCCAGCCGTCCACACCACCAGGTTCCACTTGACCAGCTGCTCGTGCAAGGTCGCCACGACCTCACGCACCTGCTTGGCCTCAGCACGCGCCTCGGGACCATAATCAGCCAAAGTAGCCATAATTAATCACACCTTTCACAAGATTTTTCAATCAATACTGTTTTCAAATCGTTATTGAGTTATTCAGATTGAGTTTCGGCTTGAATTATTCAGGCGGCCTTGCGCAGGATCGGCTCCCGCACGATGCCAACGCGGTCGAACAGTTCGTCGAAGTAAGCCTTGGCCTTCTTCACTTCGGCGATCGGGGCCTCGGCCTTGCTCGTCCACATTTCCACGGTGTAGCTTCCGTTGCAGCTGAGACGGTTGAACAGGCGAAGCACGGCCTCGAAGTCGACGGTGCCATCACCGAACGGCACTTCCTTGAACCGGCCCGGGAAGTCAGCGGTAACCGGCTTGGCGTCCTTCAAATGCACGGCCACGATGTCATCAATGTTCGATTCGATTTCGTGCGCCACATCGTTTTCCGGCCATGCGGTGAGGTTGCCGACATCCGGGTAAGCCTGCAGGAACGGGCTGTGGATCTGGGTCTTCAGGTAGTCGACCTTGCTCAGCGAGTTCAGGAACGGATTGTCCACGGTTTCGATGGACAGCATCACCATCTTCTTGGCGGCCATTTCCACGCAGGTCTTGAGGTTCTCCATAAATACCAACAGCGTTGACTGTCATGATAATCACCCCAAAAGTGACATAGAAATCGCAATGGAAGGAAAACTGGAAGGATTGTGCGGCTTGACGAAGGCAGGACGAGACTTACGTCAAGCCGCACAAGTTAGCGATGAAATCCACGAAAGCAATAAAAGAGATACACTTTCTTGAGATTTCAAAAAAAATGTTTAGCAATCTCTGGATTGTGCAGAATATATTTCAATCTGATATATTCTGCACAATCGTGGGATTTACAGGCTTTCGAGATCCTTGCCCTTAGTTTCCCGTGCAAACAGGTAGATAATCGCACCGGCAATCAGGCAGGCTCCGAAGAAGCCGAAAGCCGTGGTGATGACGCTCAGGTCGATGTTCTGCGAAACCGCGCTGCCGCCGATTCCGGTGTGGTCAAGCTTGATAAGGATCTGTTCCGTCAGGATCTCAGCGATATCATTCCCGCTTACGAGGAAATCGCAAGCCGCCTGGAGTCCCTGCTCTAAATTCAAGCAAAAATCCTGCATTCCTGTCTGCACAACCCGAAAATCGGCCCTATTTTGAGGGTTGTGCAGACATCATATGCATGATCATCTCCCCCTAATCCGCAATCTCAGATCCAGATATACCCCCAAACCAACAAATCCCGTCTGCGCAACCCAAGAATCAGCCCCATTTCTGGAGTTATGCAGACAGAAATTACATCATCTCTACCCCCTAACACCCGATTTTAAACCTAACCTCCCCCTAAGTAAGCAGGCTATGCCTGCACAACCCAAAAATCGACCCCAATTCCCGACTTGTGCAGACAGAATCAGCATCCGCTACCGCCCCACCTCTTCGGCAGTCAGACCCAACTCATTAAGCACCGAATCGGGAACGATGCGGGCATCAGTGGCATCGTCCGACAGCAAGCCATACTCCCGTGCCCCACGCGAAGCATATCTCGACGGACACCTTGCGCAAGTTCGCGGCTGATTCCCACAGAAAAAAGACCATCAAACGGCGTTCTGTTTTCACTGGCAACCTGCGTGACCATCATTTTCATGGCGCCTGGGGTAGTAATACCGTTACGGGCGAACGCAGCATCTGCACGCACCTTGACATCGTCAGGAACGTTAATCTGAATCAAAGCCACCCCACGCCCCGCAATCTTTTTATGAATTTTATATGTAAAATCGTATTCTCTCGCGCGGAATTATGCAATTTTAAGGCGTACGGAAGGCTATTGGATCAATAACTTTCGTACGCCTTAAATCCCAATCACCCAGCGGCTTAACTTCATGCCAAATGCCGCCAAGTTCGGTCGAGAATATCCTTCCGCGTCAGTCGTGCAGAGATTCGGGGCGGGGGATCAGGAACGAGCAGGCGAAGGCGAGCAACAGCACCACGGCACCGCCAACCATGCTGGCCGTATAGCCGACGGTTGCGCCACTCGACTCGGTGAACGCATCCATGATGCCGTACAGAATCGTGTAGCTGATACCAGCGCCCAGGTTAAATGCACCCGCGTTGAAGCCCGGTAGATAGCCCGGATTGTCCTTAGGCGAAAGCACGATGCCCAAACCGTTAAGCATAATGTTGGCGCATCCTGCGTAGCTCAGACCCATCACAATCGACATGACCAACAGTCCAGCCAGGCTCGGCGATTGAGCTACAAACACACCGAACGCTGCTGCGAGCACACTTACCGCTAATCCACAGCGCAATACCTTAAGGTACCCAAACTTGGTAGCCAGCACGCCACAAATCGGACCGAACGCCAATCCAACAAGCGCATACGGAGTCAACGTCACAAACGAAGAGACGCTGGTGCTGATGCCAGCTCCCGCCTCACCGTCCTGAGCCAAAGCCGGAACCACACCGTTCATGATGGCGAAAACGCCAGTCAGGGTGAGGAACGCGGTAAGCAACAGGCCCCAAGTGCGACGCTGTTTGATGTAATGAATCGGCGCCATCGGATGCGCACTACGCTTTTCAATATTCCAGAACGCAACAAACGCAACCACTGCAACGGCAAAAAGCACGCCGATGAAAAGCCAGTTAGCTTCGGCAATACGTTGCATGGAATTGACAGCCGTAAGCGCGGTGCCAACAGCGAGAACCAAGAAGACCACGCCCGGCCAATCCATCTTTTCATTGGTGCCAGAGGTACTGTCATCAGCCACAATAGCCACCAGAACCGCGGAAATCAGACCAATCGCAGCCATAACCCAGAAAATTGGACGATATCCCCAAGTTCCTGCGATCCAACCGCCCGCAAGCGCGTCTACGCCGGCGATGCCACCATTAACGGAAGTAATCACGGCCATGAGCTTCGTATACTGCTTCTCGTCAGGTACACGAACATGCAACATGATCATGCACAACGTCACAATCGGACCAGCCGTACCCTGCAGCAAACGGCCAAGAAGCAGAATCGGCACATTAGGAGCCAACGCAGCAACACTACAGCCGGCCACCGTGGCAATCAGCATGCCAAGCAAAACCTTCTTGCGCCCCACCAAATCAGCCAAACGAGGAAGAAATAGCGAGAACAATGCCGACGAAGTAAAGAACACCGTCTGCGAAAGGCCAATCTGCGTGGCCGTGGTATTCAGCTCGTTCTGCATGGTCACCAATGCCGGCGAAAGCATGGAAGCATTGAGCTGGAACGCGAACGTTGCGGTCAGGAATGCCACCATAAGGAAGGCAACCGACTTTCCGTTTTTAGCTGGTTGCGAAGCATGGGGATTAACAGTTATTTCACTCATGTCCAAACCCCATTTCTTTGACATTCATTGTCATTTCAAACTCCTTTGTTGACTATTTCGTCTCAGTCATCATTGACGACAGAATTAAGATAAATCGATTTGGCAATGATGTCAACCTTGCTTCTCGACAGCAATAGCTATCGCTTGGGCAAATTCCGCTTCCAGATTTCAGAAAAACCCGCTTTTTTCAAACATGTCACTCCATTTACCCCAACAGCAGCACGGCGACACGCCGAAAGAATTACCGCGCAACCCCAACCAATATGGCTTGACATAGTTGCCAAACCGTTTTAGCATATTTGCTGCGATTACAGTTTCTCCGATTGCTTTAGCGGAAAGCAGTTACCTCATTGCATTCACCTCAAGAAAGCACACCATGAACAGCCACTCCCAAAACACCGACACCGCTTCCAAAACACCACTGCCACTGCTTATGGTCGCGTTTTTCCTAGCGATTTTCTCTTACCAGTTCAACGCATCCATGCTCTCTCCGGCGCTCCCATCAATGAGCGCACAGCTTGGAGCCGACTCAAATACCATCAGCACCACCCAGACGGTATTCTTTGCATCATCTGCCGCCTTCTCGCTATTTCTGCCTCGCTTGGGGGATCTCATCGGACGCAAACGCACCACACTAGGAATGCTTGCAACGGCATCCCTCGGATGCGTTATTTCAGCAACAGCACCAAACATACTTACGCTATGCCTTGGCCGCGCACTTCAAGGAGTTACCGGGCCAATCATCTCGCTATGCCTGCTCATGCTTCGTGAGCGCGTAACCGATGAAAAACGCTATGCCTCGCTCCTAGCAATTACCCTGTGTGCAAACGGTGGCATCGCCGGCCTTGACGCACTTGCAGGCGGATGGCTTGCCAACAGTTTCGGATTCCGATCCGTGTTCTGGACCATGGCCGTCACGGGGACATTAGGGTTCATCACCATACTGCTATTTGCCACTGAGAGTCTCGCAAGCAATGCCTCCCCCATGGATTGGCCAGGAATCTCCAGTCTGGTTATTGCGCTCAGCTCGCTACTACTGTCCATCAGCATGCTTCGAAACAACGAGCATAATCTCGCAATCGTGGCACTGCTTATTGTTATTTCCGCATGCAGCTTCGCAGAATTCACTCGTATCGAGCAGCATTCGAAAGCCCCTCTAGCTTCCATTGACTATTTAAAGCAGCGTTCGACATGGGGATTCCTGCTTACTGTGTTTCTTGCTTTAGTCGGCGTATTCGCAACCATGAATGGAGTAATCCCAGCGGCAGCGCAGCATCAACAGTTGCTGAGCATGGGCGCTCAGACCTCAACATTGGTCACGTTAGTGCCTTACGCTGCGGTAGGCATGGCCGTAGCCCTTATAGCAGGGCCGATTGCAGGCCGATTGGGATATTTAACCGTATTCCGGTTGGGATTGGCAGTCACCGCTCTGTCTCTTGGATTCGGCATCTACGCAATGCAGCACCTTACAATTGCTTCACTGATCGCTTTGTCTGTATCGCTTGGCATCGGCTATGTGGGATTCACGTTCATCATGATCAACGCGTTGGCAGTAGCGCTCTCCCCTGCGAACGCGCCAGGTACGCTGCCGGGGCTGAATGCAGGCGTATTCAATATCGCATCCAGCATGAGCTATCTGCTGCTTTATTCAGTGCAAACCGGAGTCGAAACATCTCATGGAATTGCTTACGGTTATGCAGCAAGTCTCGGTATTGGATTCATCGCCGTGACCTGTGCGTTTGCATGCTCGTTCATCATTCGCAAATGATTGCCATCCGCAGCGGCACTACTTTATTGGGAACGGCCAATAGATCATCGCAAAGGCGCCGTGCTTGATCGCACCACAAGCTGTGGTACATGTACACTGATTTTGCGCTCTCTTTTCGGATTGTGCACATGGTCAATCAGCATCTGTACCGCTTCCACGCCCATTTGTTTGAGCGGCTGCTTCATGGTGGTCAATCCTGGACTCATCAACCCCGAGAAGAACATGTCATCGTACCCAATAACGGAACAATGCTCCGGTACGGAATATCCCATCTCCTGAGCGGCATTGCATACAGCCAGTGCCATGAGATCATTAAATGCGAACACGGCAGTAAATTTGCTCCAATCAAGCATTCTGGCTATTTCCAGAGCTCTGCCGTAAGTGTAGTCGCCTTCAAAAATCAATGATTCGTCATATTGCAGACCATTGTCCGTCAATGCCTGCTTATACCCCTCAAGACGGCTTTTTGAGCCTTCCAAATAATGCGGTCCAGTAATGCAGGCAATACGTTCGTGCCCAAGACGAATCAAATACTCCGTAGCCACACGACCACCTTTAAGGTGGTCGCCCGCTACGACATCGCTATCTTCCGTACCGGAAAAATCCATAAGTACGTGCGGAATCCTTTTTTCCGACAGCAATCTCATATTTCGCAGCACTTCCCGCTCTTCGCCCGCAGCATTCGCCAGAATGATTCCTTCGACATTCTTGCTGTACATAAGTTCGATATACTCGGCTTCACGAGAAGACTGATTGTCGGAATCGTTGAGAAGCAAACTCCAACCAGCATCGCGGCATGCGCGCTCAACGCCTTTCGCAAAGGTGGAGTAAAAGTCGTTGGCGATGTCAGGAACGATTAAACCCATGGTGTTATTGCTGCCGTGCCGCAGATCGCTTGCAGACTGATTGCGCACATAATGCATATCTTCAGCAGTCTTAAGTACCTTTTGACGAGTCTCTTCCGATACTCTAAACGGTTTACCAGAAAGAATCAGCGACACTGTAGGCACCGAAGTGCCAGTCGCCTCGGCAATATCTTTCATGGTTACACGCATTTCAGCATCCTTTCAACGTTCTGCACCCATTGTAGGGATATGAGAAAGACGGCGTGTCGCCTAGTTGACTTTCCAACGCAAAAATGTTTACAATGTGTTTGCCAAATCGATTTATCAAACGAAGGAGTTTATTATGGCACAGAAAATCATCCTCGACTGCGACCCGGGTCATGACGACGCCGTCGCCATCATGATGGCAGCCAAGCATCCGGAAATCGAACTGCTCGGAATCACCACCGTCCGTGGCAATCAGACCCTGGAAAAAGTTACCCGTAATGCACTGAATGTGGTGCAGTACCTTGATATTGACGTTCCGGTATACAAAGGCATGAGCGTGCCAATGGTTATCGAGCCGCGCCCTGTAGAAGAACGCGTTCACGGTGATTCCGGACTCGACGGCCCGCAATTCGATGAGCTGACTCGCACCATCGAAAGCAAGCATGCCATCCAGTTCATCATCGAAACCCTGATGGCTTCCGACGGCGACATCATACTGGTGCCAACCGGTCCGCTGACCAACATCGCTATGGCCATGCGCATCGAACCGCGCATCGTGCCGAAGATCAAGCAGATCGTGCTGATGGGCGGCTGCTACCAGCTTGGCAACGTGACTCCTTCTGCTGAATTCAATATCTGGGCAGATGGAGAAGCTGCACATATTGTGTTCTCCAGCGGCGTGAAGGTAACCATGATGGGTCTTGATATCACCCGTAAGGTTCTGGCGCTGCCGTCCGTCATCGAGCGTATGTCCAAGCACGACAATCGTGCGGCCAAGCTGTTCTGCGATCTGATGACCTTCTTCAACAAGGGCCAGAAGAAGACGTTCGGCTGGGAGGGCGGTCCTCTGCACGACCCAACCACCGTGGCGTACCTTATCGACCCATCCGTCATCACGGTCAAGAGCATGCATACCGACATTGAAATCAACAGCGAGCAGAGCTATGGTCGCACCAATTGCGACTACTTCCTGCTCACCGATGAACCGAAGAACTCTGACGTCGCAATCGACGTCGATGTCGAACAATTCTGGGACATCGTTGAAGAGTGCATCTCGCTCTACGAGTGATCGATAACCAATCAGCAACGAACGGTGAAGCTGTCATCATGACTAATCCAACCATTATCCCAGCTATACGAATCTTCGATTCCTACGCAATCGCAGTTGCCTGGCATGCCTACGCAAACCAACGGGGCTACATCGCGCAATTGCAACGATGGGGCAGAAAATGGAAGGTGACCGTCATGAAAGCAGCCTCATAAAACCATCGCAGCAAAAACAAACACTTGCCCGTCTGAACATCCACCATCTTCGCAAGTTTGACGTCGCCTTTCCTCTACGCCAAACCGTTCAGACGGGCATTACTGTATCTGCTCTGCGACTGCCGCATCCACCAATCGGCATTATCGTCCAATCACTACCGTCCGGTTATGCAGTATCTACACCGACATCTGCACAACCCGAAAATCGGCCCTATTTTGAGGGTTGTGCAGACATCATATGCATGATCATCTCCCCCTAATCCGCAATCTCAGATCCAGATATACCCCCAAACCAACAAATCCCGTCTGCGCAACCCAAGAATCAGCCCCATTTCTGGAGTTATGCAGACAGAAATTACATCATCTCTACCCCCTAACACCCGATTTTAAACCTAACCTCCCCCTAAGTAAGCAGGCTATGCCTGCACAACCCAAAAAACAGCCCCAGAATGCAGGTTGTGCAGACAGAATTCCCGCCTTGTGCAGACGAGAAGTGGAATCTCTTTCTACTGGCGTCAGAAATATTGAAATAAAAGCCGATTTCAGTGTTCAGTATACACTTTTCAGGACGAATATAGGATGACGATTGTGCAGCGACTGCACTACAAGCATACGAATATGCAGATATTCGGGGAAATACAAACGAGCGCCGGTGATCGGAAGCGATCCGACCCGCCGGCGCTCATATGGCAGAGATTAGTGATGAATCCAGAATGGCTAACGACACTCCATCAGCCATTGTCAGTAAAGCGACAATCAGTGACGGTTCCGTCAGTGCATAACGCGTGCGGTAACGGTGCGACAGAAGGCGAAGGCGTACGAGGGTACGTCGAGTCTTCTGCCGTGCCGTTAACGCTCCGTTATGTCAGTGACGGTTGTTGAGGCGGTGGTACATTTCGGAGATCTCAAGGTCGCGCTCGAATTCTGCGGCCTTGGTGTTCGCGTCGATGGTGGCGAGTTCGACACCGGCGATGCGGGCGAAGTCTTCCCAAGCCTCGCGACCGACGGAGGTGGTCATGCAGGTGTGGTGGGAGGCGCCGGAACGCAGCCAGCACTCGGCGGAGGTCTTGAGGTCCGGCTGCGGCTTCCACAGGCCACGGGCGCACGGCAACTGCTTGAGCTCTCCGAGCGGCTCGACCACGTCGACCAGGTTCATGGTCAGGCGGAAACGTTCGCGCACGTCAGACATGGACACGACGACGGCGTCCTTCTTCGGGGCGACGGTGAAGACCAAGCGCACCGGATCGGCCTTGCCGCCGATGCCGAGCGGGTGGATTTCCAGCTTCGGCTTGGCGATGGTGCCGACGGACGGGGAGACTTCGAGCATGTGGGAGCCCATGATCATCTCGTTGCCCGGGGTGAAGTTGTAGGAGTAGTCCTCCATGAGGGAAGCGCCACCTTCGAGGCCGTAGCCCATCACTGCGCCGATGCGCACGAGCACTGCGGTCTTCCAGTCGCCTTCGGCGGAGAAGCCGAAGCCGTACTCGGACGGGAAGCGCTGAGGGCCAACGCCCGGCAGCTGCGGGAGGGCGCCCAAGTCTTCGAAGTTGTCGACGCCGGCGGTGCAGCCATTGGCGCGCATCATGTTGACCATGGCGGCTTCTTCCTTGGCCGCGATGAACAGGGAATCGTACTTGGCGTCAAGCAGAGTCGGATCAACGTCGTACTTGGCCTTGTAGTCTTCGATGATGCTCTTGACCTGATCGTCCTTGACGGCTTCGTAGGCTGCGACGAGCTCGTTGACGGCCCAAGTGTTGATGGATGCGCCGAACACGCGCTCGGCTTCGGTCTTGTCGCCTTCGGTGACGGCCACGTTGCGCATGTTGTCGCCCCAACGCATGACCTTCATGTTGTTGGAAGCATCCCAGCCGGCGCAGGCGCGTGCCCAGGTGCCGATTTCTTCGGCAACGGCCGGATCGGTGTAGTGGCCGACCACGATCTTGCGGTTGATGCCCAGACGGGTCAGGATGTAACCGAACTCACGGTCGCCGTGTGCGGCCTGGTTCAGGTTCATGAAGTCCATGTCGATGGTTTCCCACGGGATTTCGAAGTGGTGCTGCGTGTTGAGCTGCAGCAGCGGCTTGGTGAGCACTTCGAGGCCGCGGATCCACATCTTGGCCGGGGAGAAGGTGTGGCACCAGGTGATCACGCCGATGACGTTCGGGTTGGCGGAGGCTTCGACCATGAAGGCCTTGACGCCGTCGGAGGACTTCAGGGTCGGCTTAAGCACCACCTTGACCGGGATCTTGCCGGTTGCGTTGAGCGCGTCGACGATTTCGCCGGACTGCTCGGCCACCTGACGCAGCGCTTCCTCGCCGTACAGATCCTGGGATCCGACGCCGAACCAGACTTCCTTGCCTTCAAACGGGTTTTCCATTGCCATTTGATTGTTCCTTTACTTCGTTGTTTATGGAGTTTTTAATTATTTATTGCGATTGCGATCGCTGATTTGCAGCTCAGTGTTGTCCGTAGACGTTGGTGTAACGATCGTTCAGCTTCGCGATATCCTCATCCGAAATCGGAATGATCTCACCCAACTGCCTCGCCGCCCACATCGTATGGGCCACCTCCTCCGTCATCGCCGCGGCCTTCACCGCGGCCTCCGCGTCCTTGCCGACCGTGAACGGACCATGGTTCTGCATCAGCACAGCCGGGGACTTCGGATACTCCTTGAGCGTCTCGACCACGCCCTCGCCGATCGCCTCGGAACCGATCAGACGGAACGGCCCCACCGGAACCGGACCTCCGAACTCGTCGCCCATCATCGTCAGACCGCACGGAATGTTCTGGCCCGTCGCCGCCCACGCCGTCGCATACGTCGAATGCGTATGCACCACGCCGTACACGTCCGGCATATGACGGTAGATGTACGCATGCGAAGCAGTATCCGAGCTGGGCGACTCCGAGCTGTCCACCACGTTGCCGTCCAAGTCGCACACCACCATGCTCGACGGGGTCAGGTACTCGTAACGCAGGCCCGACGGCTTGATCACCATCAGATCCGCAGTGCGCAGACGCTGCGACACGTTGCCAGCCGTCCACACCACCAGGTTCCACTTGACCAGCTGCTCGTGCAAGGTCGCCACGACCTCACGCACCTGCTTGACCTCCGCACGCACCTCGGGACCATAATCAGCCAAAGTAGCCATAATCATTTCCTTTCAAATTGAAATAAGTTTTTAAAATATTTATTTACTTGGTTTCCAGCGGAATGCTTTCGATTGCAACATGCTCAATCGGCAGTCCCTTGCGGAAGCGATCGAAGAATTCCTCGAATCCTGCGACATCGCCTTCATCCGGATTTTCCGTGGTCGAAGCGGCATCGGCGAACACACGAGCGTCAAGGAATTCGTCGAGCGGCTGGTCGGCGTGCCACAGGTAGTCGGCAAGCACGGCCATGCCCCATGCGCCGCCTTCGGCTGCGGTGGACATCACCTTGATCGGCGTATCGAATGCGGCTGCGAGAATCTTCTGGGCGACCTTCGGGGTGGTGAAGATGCCACCGTGGCCGACGAGGGAGTCAACGGCAACGCCTTCGTCCTTGGTCATCACATCCATGCCGATCTTCACCGGGGAGAATGCGCTGAACAGCTGGGCGCGCATGAAGTTGCCGAGGCTCATGCGGGCTTCCGGACCGCGCGCGAACAGCGGTCGGCCTTCGGGCAGTCCTGCGAGGAATTCGCCGGAGCGGAACGGGTAGTTGATGAGTCCGCCGCAGTTGGAGTCAACGTCGTCCGCGATGGCGGCGCGGAACAGCGTGCCATACAGGGTGCCGGCGTCGACCGGAGTGCCGATTGCAGCTGCGAACTGTCCGAACAGACCAACCCATGCGTTGAGGTCGGAGGTGAAGTTGTTGGCGTGGCTCATGCCTGCGAGATCGCCTGCCGGAGTGGTGACGAGGTCCACTTCCGGGTGCAGGCGTTCCAGCTTGCGTTCGAGTACAACCATGGCGAAGATGGAGGTGCCGGCGGAAACGTTGCCGGTGCGCACGCGTACGGAGTTGGTGGCCACCATACCGGTGCCAGCATCGCCCTCCGGCGGAGCGAATGTGATTCCCGGCTGCAGCGTGCCTGTCGGATCGAGCAGCTTGGCGCCCTCTTCGGTCAGCGTGCCCGCAGGAGTGCCTGCAACCAGCGGTTCCGGCAGCAGGTCGGCAAGCTTCCACGGCTGGGCTGCGACTTCCGGAATCGCATTGAACTTCTCGATGAATTCGGTTTCGTAGGTGTGCGTGGTCGGGTCGATCGGGAACATGCCGGATGCGTCGCCAACGCCGAGCACCTTCTTGCCGGTGAGCTTCCAGTGCACGTAGCCGGCGAGGGTGGTGAAGAAATCGACCTTGCCGATGTGCTCTTCGTTGTTGAGCACGGCCTGGTACAGGTGTGCGATGGACCAGCGTTCCGGAATGTTGTACTGGAACAGTTCGGAAAGCTTCTCGTGTGCTTCGGAAGTGTTGGTGTTCTGCCAGGTGCGGAACGGCACCAGCAGTTCGCCATCTTTGCCGAAGGCGAGGTAGCCGTGCATCATGGCGGAGAAGCCGATGCGTCCCACGCGGGTGAGCTTTTCGCCGTAAGCGTTTTCGACATCTTCGGCGAGCGCCGCGTATGCGGTCTGCAGCCCGGTCCAGATTTCTTCCTGCGAATAGCTCCACAGGCCGTCTTCCAAGTGGCTGGCCCAGCCGGAGGCGCCCGCGGGGGTGGGGGGGGTTGACGATTG
>OAVC01000905.1_pt1 | contig 12142 bp, 9 predicted proteins | sample 1495261 | NCBI WGS metagenome assembly OAVC01 (sample SAMEA2580074, study PRJEB22360) | human gut metagenome | biome: human gut; feature: human-associated habitat; material: faeces | place: Denmark | collected 2008/2010
TGACGCACATCTTGCAGAAAGCCTTTTTCAAACACGCTCTAGTACTCCATTTTTACTCCATTTTCGTAATAAATAGCTTGAAATTATAATAATTTACGTGGAATACACCACTCTCTCAACCCCTGGAAATACTGGAAAAATCAGGTGTTCCGTAGAGGTCGTATGGGGTGCTCTGATAGACGTAATAATTCAACCAATTGGTATACAGGTTGTTGGCATGGGCTCTCCACAGCAGAAGCGGACCGTTTTCGGGGTTGTTGTCGCGGTAGTAGTTTTCTGGCATTTCAATGGGGAGGCCTTTGCCAAGATCGCGTTTGTACTCGCCGTCCAGGGTAACACGGTCGTATTCCGGGTGACCCATTACAAAAATCTTGCGGCCGTCTTCTGCCATGGCAAGGAAAAGGCCTGCTTCATCGGATTCTGCAAGGACAGTAAGGTCTTTGCAGGCGTGTACATCTTCAATAGGAACTTCTGTATGTCGGGAATGAGGTGCCAGAAATACATCATCGAACCCTCTGACCAACGGAATTTTGCGGTTCATTACCTTGTGCCAGAAAAGGCCAAACATTTTCTTATCCAGCTTGCGTTTCTTCAGTCCATAGAAATGGTAGAGCGCAGCCTGAGCAGCCCAGCACAGGAAAATGGTAGATGTCACATGGGTCTCTGACCAGTCCATGATCTGGGTAACTTCCTCCCAGTAATCAACCTCTTCAAACTCCATCTGCTCTACTGGCGCTCCTGTAATGATCATTCCATCAAACTTCTTATCTTTCAGTTCAGAAAAAGTCTGATAAAATTTGTTCAGATGACTCCTGGAAGTATTTTTCGCCTGATGGGACTCCACCGCCATAAAGCTTACGTCAACCTGCAGAGGAGTATTGGAAAGAGAGCGCAGAAGTTGCAGCTCGGTTTCCTCTTTCAGTGGCATTAAATTTAAGATCAAAATATAAATCGGACGGATATCCTGGTGCATAGCACGGTTCTCGTCCATAACAAACAGGTTTTCTTTTTCCAGAATCTCCTTTACCGGGAGATCACTTTGTATTTTAATTGGCATTGCAATTTCCTCCTACTATTATACATACTTTTTGTCATTCCTTTCGCTTCGCTCAAGGCACAAGCAAGTTATGAAAAAGTTACTGTTCACTGGTAACGTTCCGCGAGGTGTTTTTTATAAACAAAGTTCACAGAAAACCCAAAAACCTCGTCGCGAGATCATGGGATTGCATGATTTTTATGCATCGCAAAGGGGATTGCTGTGAACGAAGTAAGCAAAAAACACAGATTACCAAAAGGCATTCTGCAAAATATACCGCAAAGTACAACGTACAGATTACCCAAATTTTCTTTTAAACCCCCGCCAGCTCCAGGAAATCCTCCTCCGACAAAATCGGGATTCCCAGTTCCTGTGCCTTCTTGTTCTTGGAAGAAGCCGAGGTTTTATCATTATTGATCAGATAGTCTGTTTTCTTTGTCACAGAGCCGGTCACCTTACCGCCGCGGGCTTCGATAAATTCCTTTGCCTCAGAACGGTTGGAAAAATGCTCCACACTTCCTGTAATAACAAAGGTTTTCCCTGCAAAAACCTGTTCTGCTGAAGTCTCCTCATGAACCAGATGAAGATGACTGAGCAGATGATCCAGCTTCCGATTGTTCTCTGCGTTCTTAAAATAATCTGCCAGACTTCCGGCAATTACCGGACCGATTCCCTCGATCGAGCTGATCTCTTCTTCATCCGCATGGCGGATTTTCTCTATATCATCATCAAAATATTTACAGATCACCTTGGCATTTGCAAGACCGATACCGGTGATCCCAAGACTGTAGATCACCTTGGCAAGAGTGGTCTCTTTCGCTTTCTCCAGACTCGCCATCAGATTATCAAAAGACTTCTGACCAAATCCTTCCATTTCTACAATCTGATCTTTATATTTTCCAATTTCAAAAATATCACCAAAATTATGAATAAATCCCATTGCAATAAACTTCTCCAGAGTTGCCTCTGAAAGTCCGTCAATATTCATGGCATCACGGCTGGTAAAAAGGCTGAAGGACTTAATCTTCTTGGCAACACAGTCCGGATTCATGCAGTATAATGTCTCCACATCGTTTTCCTTGCGGATACGCGCCTCCTGACCACAAACCGGACATTTATCCGGAATTACCAGATTGCTGCTTCTTGTAAGATTCTCTGCAATCTGGGGAATGATCATATTGGCTTTGTACACCTTAATGGTATCTCCAATTCCAAGCTGCAGTTCCTTCACAATGCTGATATTATGCACGCTGGCGCGGCTTACTGTAGTACCTTCCAGCTCCACTGGTTCAAAAATTGCAACCGGATTAATCAGTCCGGTTCTGGACGGACTCCATTCCATATCCAACAGCCTGGTTTCCCGCATTTCATCCGCCCATTTAAAAGCAAAGGAATTTCGTGGAAATTTCGCAGTACTTCCCAGAGACTCCCCATAGGCGATGTCATCGTAGGTCACAACCAGTCCGTCTGATGGAAAATCGTTGTTTACAATTGTCTTGGAAAAATAATCCATGGCTTCATCCAGGCTTACAGAGGTAACCACCTTATACTCCACCACCTCAAAGCCCTGTTTCTTCAACCAGATAAACTGCTGCTCCCTGGAATTGGAAAAATCCACATTCTGGGCACTTACCAGAGCAAAGGCATAAAAACGCACATTTCGTTTCGCCGTGATCTCGTTATTCAGCTGACGCACGGAACCACTGCAAAGATTCCGCGGGTTCTTATATTTGGCATCTGCATCGCCTATAGTCTCGTTGATCCGCTCGAACTCAGAATAAGTGATAATCGCCTCACCCCGAAGCACCAGCTGACCTTTATAAGGGATGCGAAGAGGGATATTCTTAAACACCCTGGCATTGTTGGTAATAACCTCACCAACAATTCCATTCCCCCTTGTTACTGCTTTCACAAGCTCACCGTTCTCATAAGTAAGAACAATGGTCAGACCGTCCAGCTTCCAGGATAAAAGGCATTTGTGATTCCCTATAAATCCACGGAGCACTTCCCTGTCTTTTGTCTTATCAAGGGATAGCATGGGGCTTGGATGTTCTTCCTTCGGAAGTTCATTGACTGCCTCGTATCCTACACGGACAGTAGGACTATTTGTGAGTACAGTGCCGGTTTCTTTTTCCAGCTGCTCCAGCTGGTCGTACAGGCTGTCGTACTCCTGATTGCTCATGATTTCCCTGTCTTCCTGGTAATATGCTTTCGCGGCCTGATCCAGCTTTTCTACCAGTTCTTTCATTCGCTGTAGAGAATTTTCCATGATGTCCTCCTGTTTTACTGTTATAATTGCTACTAGCAGATTTTCTCTGTGAGACAGACTGCTGTTTTTCTGAAATAGTGTGGGAAGCAGCTCGCTTATTTTGCCCTTTTTCTTCTGGAATTGAAGAAAAGGAAATGCTGTCTCTTCCCTGTTTCCTGGAAAATACAGGCGCACTGTCCTGCCTTCTGGCTGCGGGAAGCTGAGAGGAATCTGCAATTCCACGTTCCAGCTTCTTCCACTCCTCCCGGGTGGCTTCTCTGTACCCGCCTTCTTTCAGACCATCTATTGTCAGCTCCATGATTCGTACGCGCTTCAGACTAAGCACCTGATATCCCAGATATTCACACATTCGGCGGATCTGCCGGTTCAATCCCTGGGTGAGAATGATCCGAAAAGAATTTCTCCCTGTTTTTTCCACAAAACACGGGCGGGTAATGGTATCCAGAATAGGAATTCCAGATGACATTTTTTTCACAAACTCACCATCAACTGGTTTATTCACAGTCACCAGATATTCTTTCTCATGGTAGTTTCCCGCACGCATAATCTTATTTACCAGGTCTCCCTGGTTTGTTAAAAGCAAAAGCCCTTCGGATTCCTTATCAAGACGTCCTATGGGATAAATTCGAACCGGATAATTCAGATACTCTGTAACTGTGGTCTCCTGGCGCTGTTTTTTTGTGCTGCACACCACACCTCGGGGCTTGTGAAATAAAAGGAGGACTTTTTCTTCCACTTTTTTCACAGGCTTGCCATCCACAAATACAACTGTATCTGCTGTAATCCTTTCTCCCGGTTCTGCCTTATGACCTTCCACAGTCACCCGTCCGTTCTGGATCAGGCTGTCAGCCTCACGTCTTGAACAGAATCCCGCTTCGCTTAAGTATTTGTTGATTCTGATTTTTTCGTCCATTTTTCCATTATATAGTTTTTCCCGGGCATATGCAAGGCAAACCTTGCCCAAAGCTCCGGAACGCGTTTGAAAAAAGCCAGGACAATTTCCCCGTCAATACTCTGCAGACACTGTAAATTCTTCCACACTGCCGCAGGCATTACACAGGAAAATCCATCCCGGCTTCCACATTTTTTCTTATTTTTCCAATAAGAAAACCTTCTTTATTCCGTTTTCAGATCTGAGAACTTCATTTTTACAACACACATAGCTCCCATCATCAGTGCTACACCAATGATCAGGCACAGCGGACTCTGGATAAAGCCGGCAAAAATGTAAGTTACAAAGGATACTACTGCTGCCACAATGGCATACGGCAGCTGGGTTGAAACATGGTTTACATGATCGCACTGAGCTCCCGCGGAGGCCATAATAGTCGTATCCGAAATCGGAGAACAATGGTCACCGCAAACAGCACCAGCCATGCAGGCAGAAATGGAAATGATCATCAGGTCTCCCGGTGTGTTTTCAAATACATGAACAACAATCGGGATCAGAATACCGAAGGTTCCCCATGAAGTACCAGTAGCAAATGCCAGGAAGCAGGCTACCAGGAATATAATAGCCGGAAGCATATTTACCAGCCCTTCTGCTGAGGACTTCACCATTTCCGCAACAAACTCAGCAGCACCCAGACTGTCCGTCATACTCTTTAAGGTCCATGCAAAAGTAAGGATCAGGATTGCCGGTACCATGGACTTAAATCCTTCTGGAATACATGCCATACAATCGCGGAAGGACAGCACTCTGCGCACCATATAAAGAAGAATGGTGATCACCAGACCGAAGAAGCTTCCAAGCACCAGTCCGACAGAAGCATCACTCTGGGAAAAAGCAGTTACAAAATCTGTACCGCTGAAAAATCCTCCAGTATAGATCATACCAATTACACAACAGATAACCAGAGAGATGATAGGGATCAGAAGATCCATAACCTTTCCTCTTGGGTTCACCGGTCCATCACCTTCGCCTGAAGCATAAGGACGGGCTGCTGTGGTAAACAGATCCCCTTTTAACGCATTGGACTCATGCACACCCATAGCACCAAACTCTTCTTTCATCAGAACCATGGATACCATCATTACGATCGTAAGAAGTGCATAATAGTTATAGGGAATAGCTCGTACAAACACGGACATTCCATCCTCTCCCGGAACAAAACCGCTGACAGCAGCTGCCCAGGATGAGATTGGTGCAATGATACATACCGGCGCAGCTGTGGCATCGATCAGGTATGCCAGCTTCGCACGGGATACATTGTGCTGATCTGTGATCGGTCTCATAACACTGCCTACCGTCAGACAGTTGAAATAATCATCAATGAAAATCAGCACTCCAAGTAAAATGGTTGCCAGCTCTGCCCCAACTCTTGTCTTGATGTGTTTGCCGGCCCAGCGGCCAAAAGCGGCTGATCCTCCAGCCCGGTTCATCAGGCAGACCATAGTTCCAAGAATTACCAGGAACACCAGAATACCTACGTTACTGCTGGATGATAACACACTGATCATTCCGCCTGAAAAAATATGGTTAACCGTTCCCTCAAAATTACCGCCAGAGTACAAAAGTGCTCCAACTAAAATTCCAAGGAACAGGGAACTGTAAACCTCTTTTGTGATCAATGCCAGAACGATTGCCACAACTGGCGGTATCAATGACCAGAAAGTAGCGTACACAGCAGGTGTGCCAGCCTCCTCTTCTGCCGCTGCCAGAACAGTCACCGGACATGCCAGGACAAACATCATAACAGCTGCAAAAAGAACAGATAATTTTTTGCAATTGTACTTCATTATCAATTTCCTCCCTCTTTTTTCCTGAATACCGGATGACCAGTCACAAACCGGTCAGAGCGTTTTCTTAAAAGCCTCCTCTTCTTTAACGCAAAAAGCCATGAATGCACTCCCATTATGGGGACACATTCATGGCATTTATTCTTCACAGGATCTATACCTTAGATAGCGCTCCACAACAGTGACAGTCTGCCGCATATTCTGCGTCAGCCCAGAACTTCTCTCCTGGCTGAGAAAAAAATCCTTCGGCAGTCTCCCCTTTCATTCCAGCCAGTCTGCCATACGACTTAGAGCGTGTATCTGCGTATGCCCATACTCTGCACACAACCAGTCTCTGCAGCTGAAATTACTGATGAAGCCCGCGCCTCTATCATAACTTCCCATATTCAGTTTATTCACAAACTCAATGTATCAGCTTTTCCCTGTAAATGCAACCCTTTTATTCACAATATTTGAAAATACCGTACTCATTTACCTGACCGATCAGATAAAATCCTTTTGTTTCCATATACAGCTGCTTCTTTTTGCTTGGGACCGGAAAAACCAGGTAATTGCATTTCAGTCTTTTTGCATTTTTTACTACCTTTTTGATCACCGGTACTTCTGCCACAAGCTGTTTATGGAGCCATCTTGCAGCTTTTTTTCCAGAGGCTCCTTTACCGCCTCTTCCGTAAGGCATTTTGATAGACGGATCATAAACTCTCACGTAGGAAGCTATTTTGTCATCTGTTGCCAGGTAAATCTCTTCATTTTCTTCCTTCTGCTCATTGATCAGATTGCAGATGCTTACTACCTCATCCGGGATCTTCTGTACATTCTGAACCTTTTTGTAAAAACCATCTTTATTCAGGCCAGTTCCGCAAAAAGCCAACACTGCCGCAATAAAAATCAGAAGTATGTACTGCCGTGGTCTGGAAGCTCCCACCTTTTTTATCAGGCAGGTTCCTGCATAAGCTATAAGCGGCACTGCTGGAAGAATCCATAATACTCTCCAGTAAACCGACCGTCCTATACATTTCTGTATAACATAAGCAGTCACCGGACAGAAAAACACAGCAAGAAAAACTACAATATAGCCGGATAAAATTCTGGATCGTTCTTTTTTTCTTCCGAATACCAGGAAATACAAACATGCAGCCAGCAGTAAATAGACATAAAATCCGTTCCCCCAGTATTTCTGCCAGGCATCCAGTGAAGCCAAAAGTGCTCGTTTCATCTCTCCACCTCCTAAAATACCAGAATGTATACCACGCCAAGTATCAGGGATGGCAGACAGCAGACTACACTCTTTAAGAATCTTCTTCCGTCTCTGAATTTCACCAGACTAAGCAGAGCAAATACTCCCATCAGAAGAGGGGCAAGCATGATTCCCATTGAGGAAAACAGACAGCAGGCTCCATTTGCCAAAAAAGCCAGGCTCCATGGATATTCCGTTTTTTTCTGCATAAAAATCTCCATACAGAGCAGAAATAAAAATGGTAAAAATACCCCTGCCAGCACAGCTTTTCCCTGCCAGATCCTGCCCATTGTAAAAATTTCTGAATTGTATACCGAATATCCGCAAAACCACAGGATCACGGCACAAAGGATCATAAAAATCCCCTGTTCTCCAGCCTTTCCCTTGAAGAATATGCGGCTGTACTGAAAAAGCACCACATATGCCAGAAAAACAAATACCGCCGGAAAAACAGTATGTGCCACAATAGCTGGATGAAGTCCTCCGCATAACCGGCTGGTCACGGCAAGAAATGCAGGAAACGGAGAAAGAATGTAACGGCTTGGCAATACATTGTAAGCGGCTCCGGTGTAGGGGTTATATGCATAAAGAGAATCGGTTTCCACCGCGGTAGTGGCTGTTCCTACATAAAAAGCATCATCTTCATCCATATGGGCATAAAGCACCACAACGACAAGCTGGAACAGAATCAGAATTCCTGCCACCACAAGCTCCGGGGAAATTCCAGTCGCTTCTGTCCTTCTGCCGCAATATGTGCCAGCGCCTTCACCGGTTTCCTTCTGCCTCTTCTTATAAAGACCCCGGGCACCCAGAAATGCCAGTACACCAGCCACCACGCCATATGTAATGGTCAGCACATGAAGCGGCTGTTTGGTAAAAATCATGGTAAGAGAAAGCAGCTCTGTAATGGCAAACAGCAGTGTATAACCGGCCAGAAGATATTCACCGCAGGTTCTTTTTTCTCTGCGGAAATAGAATCCCCCTGCCAGGCAGGGAACCACCAGCAGCCAGATCACTGCCAGTATCCCCTTAAAAATAAATCCCATATATTATTTCTCCAGTTCTTTTTTCAGAATTCCCATGGCAACCTTCTCCGATGTGATCGGCAGCTCTCTTACCCGGACACCGGAAGCATTGTAAACCGCATCTGCAATTGCAGGACAAGGGGTATCGATTACCAGCTCACCGATGGACTTGGCCCCAAAAGGACCGCTCTTTTCATAGCTGCTCTCAAACTCAACCCGGATATTTCCAATATCCTCACGGCTTGGGATCTTGTACTGCATGAAAGAATTCTCACGAATCTTACCTTCTTTGGAATACTGCACATTCTCCATAAGTGCCATACCGATTCCCTGGGCAACTCCTCCCTCAGTCTGCACACGGGCAAGATTGGGATTAATAGGAGTTCCGCAGTCTACAACTGCCACATAATCGATCAGGTCAATATTTCCTGTCTCTTTGTCTACTTCCACCTCTGCTGCCCCAACCATATAAGGCGGCGGAGAAATCTGGGAAGAATAGGAGGCAGTCACCTGCATTTCCAGGGTATTTCCGCAGGTTCCCTTATAAGCAATCTCCTGAAGACTGACCTCTTTTTCCCCTGCGTAGACTTTCTTTCCATCAAAGTCTGCTTCCTCAGGACTTACACCCAGCATTTCAGCACCCAGCCGGATAATCCTCTTTTTCAGCTCATTGCAGGCGTTAATAACTGCATTGCCTGTAGCGTAAGTAGTGGCAGATGCATAAGAACCGGAGTCATATGGAGAAACATCCGTATCCACACCAAATGCAACAATATTCTCAAATTCTGTTTCCAGACAGTCGGCTGCCATCTGGGAAAGAATGGTATCACAGCCCGTACCCATATCTGCACATCCAAGGGAAAGTGTATAGGATGCGTCCTCATTCAGCTTCAGGGTTGCGCCTCCCACGTCTACATTGGCAATAGAAGAGCCCTGCATCGCCATGGCAAGACCTACGCCGCGGACTTTTCCATTTCCCATATCACGGCATGGATATTTCTCATCCCAGCCGATCATCTCCTTGGCCCGGGCAAGGCAGCGATCCATCGTACAGCTTGCTGTATGAGTCAGGTTTCCATCATAGTCATACATTGGCTCGCCTTCAATTGGCATATTCAACTCACGAATCCTTGCAGGATCCATATTCATCTTATGGGCCAGCTCATTAACAGCGGATTCCACTGCATAAATTCCCTGTGTGGCACCATATCCACGATATGCACCGGATGCCTGCACGTTGGTGTAAACAACCTCATAGTCAAAAGCATAGGCTTCCAGATTCCGGTACAGGGCAATTGCCTTATGACCTGTAAGTCCGATGGTTGTAGGACTGTGATCTCCGTATGCACCAGCATTGGAAAGCGCCTCTACTTTAATTCCTTTTACGATTCCCTTTTCATCTGCACCAACTTTTACGTGTACTTCCATCTCATGACGGGGAGAAGCGCAGATTAAAGATTCGTAACGGCTGTAAACGATTTTGGATGGACGTCCTGTCATCCAGGTAACAATTGCCGGATAAATTTCGCAGACCTCTGTCTGCTTGGCTCCAAAGCCGCCGCCAATACGAGGCTTGATCACGCGGATCCTGGAGGATGGAATTCCAAGAGCATTTCCAAGGATTCGACGAAGATGGAACGGTACCTGTGTGGAGGAAACCACATTCAGCCTGCCGAAATAATCCTTGGTACAATATGTGCGGAAGGTCTCCATCATACACTGCTGATCAGCCTTTGTGTGATAAACTTCATCTACTGTATATTTGCATTCTGACAAAACCTTGTCAATATCTCCCATTTCCTCATGGCCTTTTGCTGCAAGGTTCCGCTTGTTATCTGCACCAACCGGGAACTTGGATTCCCAGTCCTCTTCCGGGTGGACCAGAACCGGATTATCCTTGGCTGTATGCATATCCAGAACCGGTGTTTCCACGCGGTATTTCACTTTAATGCGCTTCATGGCAAGGTCTACAGCTGCTTCTGTTTCTCCTGCCACAATTGCCACTGCATCCCCTACGAAACGAAGATGCTGATCCAGGATCATTCTGTCATAAGGACTGAACTCCGGATAGGTCTGTCCGGCAGAGGCGAAACGTCTCTTTGGAACATCTTTCCAGGTAAGGATCAGTGCCATTCCTTCTACCTTCATGGCTGTGTCCGTCTTGATTTCTTCCACCCAGGCATTGGCATAGGGACTCCTTAAGATCTTGATGATCAGGCAGTCCTTTGGTGCCAGGTCGTCTGTGTAGACTGGCTTTCCGGTCACCAGAGCCATGGCATCCTTTTTCTGCAAAGACTTATTTACATAGCTCATGCCTGCACCTCCTTCTCCTGGATATTTCCGTTTTTCTTATATTCCAGATATTTCAGGATACTTCTGGTCTGTCCAACAAAACCGGAGCAGCGGCAAAGATTGCCTGCCAGATATTCCTTAATCTCTTCTTCGGTTGGATCTTCCAGTTCTTTTGTCATCGCAAGTACATTCATGATAAATCCCGGATTACAGAATCCGCACTGCTCTGCGCCTTCATTGGCAAGAAAAGTTCCAAATTCTTCAGCTTCTGCCTGAAGTCCCTCCATGGTGGTGACCTTTTTGCCGTCAATACGGGCGGCAAGGACACTGCAGGACAGCATTGGCTTGTCATTTACCAAAACGGTGCAAAGACCGCAGTTTGCAGTTTCACAGCCTCTTTTTACACTGTAGCAGCCAAGGCTTCGAAGAAACTCCAGAAGCATGGTGTCAGGACTGATTTCCGCTTCCTTTTTGGCTCCATTCAGCCAGAAATTAATTTTCATCTGTCATACCTCCCACTGCTTCTAATGCTCTTCTTGTGAGAACCTTCACAAGAAGGGTTCTGTACTCTGCGCTGCCTCGCATGTTTCCAAAGGTAGGAACCTTCCGTGCTGCATAGTCTGCAAATTTCTGAACCGCTGTCTTCTTCTCTTCCGAAGACATGGTTTCCATGCCTGCAAGGAGACCTTCTTCGTCTTCCAGAAGAAATGCCTTCGCCGGACGGGCACCGTAAACCGCTCTCACGCCATTCTCAGACAGCCTGATACAGCATGCCAGTACCGGAAAATCGGTCTTGGTATTACGATGGCTTAAATAGGCAACCTTCAACGGAGTTTTCTTTATGATAATGCGTACCAGAATATCTCTGTCTTTTGGCATTTTCACAAAATCAGAAAGACAGACTCTGCCGCCTTTAAAAAGTTCCACCTCTGTATCAAGTGCCAGAAGCATGGTGAGTACATCAGAAAAGCCGAAGCGTCCCCAGATACTTCCGCCTACAGTGGCGCAGTTGCGGAACTGTACGCCTACAATATGGCGCAGGCTTTCTCTTATGGCACCTTTCGTATATGTATGAAGTCCCTGATGAAGTTCCAGGTCCCGCAATGGGGTCATACAGCCAATCACAAATTCACTTTCTGTTTCTGTGATGGTATCCAGACCAAGCCCGGAAAGATCAATGGCTGTGGTTACAACACGGTTACCCATTTTCAGCCACACCATGCCGCCAAGCACACAGGCAGTCCGCTTCTGGTTCAGCTCATAAGCCTGTTCCAGAGATTCTGCTTTCACATAATTTTTTATTTTGAGCATGTTCAATTCCTTTCTCATATTGTATCACTGTTCATCGTTTTCCAAATGCGCTTTTCCAGAGCGTGTTTGAAAAAGGCTTTCTGCAATCTGTCCATTCAGTGAACAGCAATCGTATTGCTACTTTTAGTATAACAAGAAAGGGTTCAAATTTCCAGCGAAATGACGTATTCAGAATATTTTTTTGTTTTGATTTTATGCAAATTATATAGATATTTTCATACAATTATGTTATA
>OAVC01000912.1_pt1 | contig 12076 bp, 7 predicted proteins | sample 1495261 | NCBI WGS metagenome assembly OAVC01 (sample SAMEA2580074, study PRJEB22360) | human gut metagenome | biome: human gut; feature: human-associated habitat; material: faeces | place: Denmark | collected 2008/2010
TCACGGCTCACATAAAAGCCCCCGTCAATATGAGGAACCCGCTGCCCGCCAGCCAGCTGCAACTCGACATGGGCGACACCGTCAACAACATCCAAGTGTCCATCGACCATTTCTACGGAATCGAAATCAACGGTTTCGCCTGCGCCGTGGCACGAACCGCATTGTGGATCGCTGAACAGCAGATGCTCGACGACACCAGTAGCATCATCAGCGGCGTGCCGCGACTCCCGTTCACGGACACCGCGCACATTCTCGAAACAAATGCGCTTAGACTCGACTGGAACACGCTCCTGCCCGGCATGGAATGCGATTACGTGATGGGCAACCCGCCGTTCATCGGACAATCGCAGAAAACCGACGAACAACGCGAGGACATGCGACTCGTCTGGGCCGACCAATACGACGGATACCTGGACTATGTGACCGGCTGGTTCCGCAAAGCCTCCCAATATTGCGTGAAACCAGGCGCCGAATTCGCGTTCGTATCCACGAACAGCATCTGCCAAGGCCAGCCGGTCGCAGCATTGTTCAAACCGTTGATCGATGACGGATGGCATATCAAGTTCGCCCGCACCAGCTTCAAATGGGACGCCCAATCCCGGATCGTCGCCGGAGTCTCCGTGATCGTCACCGGGTTCACCCGCATGGCTCACGGCAACGCCACCTTGTATAAGCTGGATCAGGTTGAAACCGTGCCTCATATCAACCCGTATCTGATTCCCGGCCCGGATATCTTCATCAGCAAACGCATGAAACCACTGGGCTCACAGTCCTCCGCCGTCCGCGGGCTTCAACCCACTGACGGCGGAGGACTGATGTTGAAAACCCAAGCCGAATACGAGCAGGCCATGAACGACCCGATCGCCGCGAAATACGTACGCAAATGCGTCGGCGCCGACGAACTCATCAAAGGCAAGGACAGGTGGTGTCTATGGCTTGTCGACGTGGAACCGGACGAAATCGAAAAATCCAAGTTCCTGCGAGAACGGGTCAATTCAGTGAGATTGTTCAGAGAACAGTCAAAGAAACCAGGCGACGCATACAAGCTCCGTCATACCCCTTGGCTCTTCCGGATGACCGAGTATCCGACTGATTCGAACCTACTCGTGATACCAAGGCATTTTCTTGATCGAGAGTATATGACTGTTGACTGGATGAACAACGTCATAGTTACTGATGCTTGTTTCGTCATGCCTGATTCAGATGGTCTCAACTTCGCCATCATAGAATCCTCCATGTTCACGGTTTGGCAGGAAACGGTGGGAGGCAGGTTACTGGAGGGATGCCGGTTTTCCAGTACGGTCGTTTGGAACAATTTTCCTGTTCCTGCCTTCGATGACAAGACCCAGCAACAGCTGGTCGACGCCGGGCAAATTGTGTTGAAAGCTCGAGATGCTCACCCGACCAGCAGCCTGAAGACCCTGTATGATCCGAAATACATGCCATTGGATTTGAGACAGGCTCACGAGGAGTTGGACAAGATCGTGGATGTCGCATTCGGAGCGGACAAATGGCTCAAAGACGATGACAATGCAAGATTGAAGGTTCTCTTCGACTCGTATCGGAAGCTGGCTTGACATCGGACGGTGTCCTAACGGTGGGAAAACGTTTCGTTAGGACACCGTTTTTTTCTTCCCCACTATAAAAAGATATGTCACGTATGTAGTATGACTATAAGCACTGCCCGTCAGCCCTTATAGGAGAAGCGGTTTGAGCAGATTCATTACACCGATAGTCCACGGGTTCGGCAGCGATATTCCACGGAAACGACGCCGATAGGCCACTAAAACAGCAGCGATAGTCCACTATCATTGCAGGGATACTCCACGCCGTAAGGTTGTTGCCAAGGCTGATTACACCGATAAGCCACTACTGGCTACACCGATAGGCCACTATCCACAACAGTGTCGAATAGGGCCAGTATACAAGGCCGAAAACTGGTGGAGAACAATGCGTTGGGACTGTGGATAGTGTGTTTTGCACCGATAGGCCACTATCTTCCTCGAAGCTATGGAACACGAAGCCTTTTATAGGGGGGGTCGAGAGCTGCAGAACCCGCTCATTCAAGGTTCCGCTCGGGAGGCTTTACACCGATAGTCCATCAGCAGAGACAAGAAAACAGCACCGATAGGCCATCAACGGATCGGCGGGATTGCACCGATATGCCACTACCTCAGAAAGATAGAGCGTCAGCCCGTTCTCGAAGCCGGAAAGCTCCCATATACAACCAAACTGCACCGATAGGCCACTACGTGTGGAACGAAATCCACGAATCAATTTCAAAAAAAAATTGGGAAACTGCACCGATAGGCCACGTGTCGATACACCGATATGCCATCAGTATCAAAGCCGACTGCATTAAGCACTGATCTGCATCAGTGAATAGGGTGGGACGAATTAGTGGCCTATCGCTGCCAATCGCCCCGCCCCTCGTCCAAAGCACGCCGTTCCGCCTTGGGTGGGACGGACGTTGGCGACGGGTGCAGGATGATGCCGTCCCGGGTGGTTTCCACGTTCGCGGCGGGATATACGTCGTGGATTTTCTTCAATGCTTCACGGAACTTGGCTTTGAACACGCGGCGTTCCTTGATGCTGTCGCCGAAACGTCCGTGCAGCCAATCCCAATCCAATGTGAGGTCGTGACGCAGGTTGCGGAATGTTCCGGTCAGCCACACGTACACGTCATAGGGGAGAACGGATTTGCCGGACAGCAGGTAGTTGGTGGCACGGGTGTCGAATGGTGCCGACTCCTGGGCGAGCCTGTCCCACACTTCATCGGTGAGAATAAACTTGGCGCCGCTGAAATCCTGATTATTGTTGTCGTTCAGGAAGCTGACGGCCTTCACCATCTGCATGTTCACGGAGTCGAACCGATCCCGGTTGCCCGCAAACCCGGTTTTCTGCCTGATGCTGATATGACAGTACAGGAGACGGCGCAACTGTTCCTGCAAACGTTTCGATGACTGTCCTCCACGGGGTATGCCGAGCTCTTCGGACAGCTGGTACATGCTGGGAATCGTGATGGTGTGCTGCGACGGGTCAACGGTCGGGGTTTTCCTCGTTCCCGCAGAGCGAATCTGCTTTGCCATCCACGCCATCAATAGTCGGGGATATTTCCCGTAGGGGAAGTCCCTTGACCTGGTGAGACTATCGATACCGGCTTCGAGGATGTATTCGACGGTGCTGTTGTCTTTGCTGACGAAGTCGGTGCCTTCCGCCGGGGGAGTGGCGGGGAAAAGGGTGCTGGTGAGGATGCTGTGCCCGTACCAGATTTCCTTACTGTCCGGCAAACGGTTTTCGATGTCTGAGATCGTGGCTACCCGGTCGAGCACGAGGTCGGTTGAATGGGTAGCTGGTTTCGTGTTGTCCGGACTGTTGTTGGTCATGGTTCTCTATGGTACCGGCATTCAGCGGAATACGAAAAAACGATGTTTGGTGGTGCTTGTCCGGGTTTTTCCCGGTGCGACACGCCGTATATCAAACATATTTTTTTGTTATTAACCGTTGATATTTCAATATTTTGGCTTGTTTATAGGGTTTCTCTTTTTGACAGCATCAAAATACTTGTTATACTGAATGTGTCCACATAGAAATGAAAGAGGTTCAAGGATCCATCAAATCGGATCATTTCTTCAACTTCTCTCAAGACTGCAATCCGACAAAAGCGGATCATCCCGGAGCAAGACCGGGGCAGTCGCGAAGCATCCTGCGTAGGAAGCTAACCACTACACCACGCACGTGATGCGGACGCTTGAAAACCGAAGAGAGACACCAAAAAACATTCTTGTCCAAGGCAACTCTAGCCCGCATGGGCGTGAGGACAAGACCTTGGACCATACGCCACCCTTGCAAGGTGGCAGCAGTAAAGACATGGGTTGAACGGCTGAAGTTCACGCCGTTCAACCCATATCACCTGTTCAGTTCGGCCGGTTCTGGTTTCGGATGTACCGCGACTACAATGCGGCCCTGAACATTCTCGACGCGGCAGGGCTTGCCGAGTCGTTAAACGCGCATGGAGACGGTATAAGACTGCGCTTGGCTTCGGCCAAGCGCAGCAGCCGTCAGGGAAGTGCGAACCCTACAGGCGGAACGCTTGCGCGTTCCGCGCTGGGAATCATGTCTTTAGGAACCCGGGTGCAAAAGCACCGGGAGGAAGTCAATGGGGCTGACAGGCTTTCGATAGCCTGCCGGAAACCATTTGCTACGTGCCGGAGGCCGGCAAGGACAACCGTCATCAACCTTGCCACAAGAATAGACGCCAACACCGTTTCTTCTTCCCGTTTCACCCTCGTAGCGTGAAACCCGACTTTGATCCCATTGCCGATTAACGGGTCAAAGCTGGAAAACTTTGAATCGGACTGGTCGGACAGTCGGACGATGGATTCGCCCGACCAGTACATGAACATCGTCTACAAGCCGTGCGGGTTCGCCGAACGCACCCGTCCACGGATGATCTTCCCCCACGCAAGTGGGGATAAACCCCTACGCACGTGACAGCAAGCAAAGGCTGACAGCAGGCCAGACCCGAGTTCGATTCTCGGCAGCTCCACGACCCTGATCCATCTCCCATGAGCTTGTGCAGACTCACGGTCTGCGGGGACAGATGAATCGGGCACGGTACGCATCGCACCGTGACGGACGACAGAAGCGATGCACCGGTGGCGTGGCCCAGCGGCGACGGCAGCAGACTGTAAATCTGCGACAAGGAAACACCGGAGGTTCGAGTCCTCCCGCCACCACTATCCGCCTGGTTGCAAACAGGCGGATTAACAGGTAGCGGCGCCTTCAAGGCCGTGCTGTGGTTTTCGTTTGTACACAGTATCTAAACAACAGACGGATTTTATCCGCTGTCAGGCCAGTCTCATTAGACTGACAGCGAACGGTAAAAGCCGGAATGATACGCAGTCATGAGACGACGCGTTCCGGTCGGCTTCGTAGCTCAAACGGCGGAGCATGCATGGTTGGTGGTTCGAATCCACCCGGAGCCACGTTTTTGACAGGTCTTACAACCGGAGAGTCGAGGACTGTGAAGAAAAACTGGAAGAGCGTGCAAATCCTAGGTCGCACGCTTGGAAGGGGAGGTTTCGCAGGAGGTTAGGAAAACCGGTGGAGACAGTCTAAACACGCGAAAGAATCAAGATGAAAGCATCGTGGTACTGCTTAAGACGGTGCCAGAATCTGAGGAAATCGCGTTTAATAGGGCACGTACGTAGCTGGTAAGCCACGGAGTCCTGTCAAAAATATCGGATTGTGGCGCAGTTTGGTAGCGCACGTGCTTTGGGAGCATGGGGTCGCAGGTTCGAATCCTGTCAATCCGACTCGCATGGGAATATCGCTTCCCATGGATCTCACCCGGGCGGGAGGATGCCCGGGCAGTACGACCGGCAGCGCCGGCCGGCGGAATCAACACATCCGTGACCACTGGCAAGAAGGGTCGAAGAGCGTTGGCGAACGCAGGCATCCAAGCCCCATCCGGCGTGCAAGCCCCGGACGTTCACTCGGAAGCCAGCCATCCCTCTTTCGGCTGGCGGACTATACGTCACCGCCGTGCGACGTATCCGAAAAAAGCACGGCCATGCGGATGTGGTGCAGTGGTAGCACGCCTGCTTCCCAAGCAGGAAACCGCGGGTTCGAACCCCGTCATCCGCTCTATCCGGAAAACCAAAACAATGGATCTGATCCAACAATGAGACTCGTAACCGTCCTTTCCATGTGGACGCTTCCGGAGAAAACATGGACGAACAGCCTCGGCATGGGCACGCATCGTCAAGGACGGGAACATGCCATCGCCCCGGTAGCTCAGAGGAAGAGCAGGTGCCTTTTAAGCACTGGGTCCGGATATCGTAATTCCGTCGGGGCACGATGCTTGGTAAATCGCCGAGCATAAGCGCATCAATCTATTATCGGATAGGCTGCGGCAACTTCTTCTTCCGGCCGCGCGCGAAACAAGGGAAGGAAAACACACAGTGCGACGGGCCAGGGAAGGGCCTATAACCCAGATCCCATAACAGTCCGTCGTACAGCGCCTCTGTAGCTTAAATGGTAGAGCAACGGTCTGAAGCACCGTGGATGCTGGTTCGATTCCAGACGGAGGCACGAAGCAATCCATCCGATCAATGGACTGCTTTCAGGGAGTGATCGAACAATCGCATCGGAAACGAGGCGATAAGATGAGCCGGGCCCGGCAGGGTGGTTTGCGACCGAACCGGCGGCACGTCCAGAGGGGATCTGACATGATCTCGTTTGTCCTCGACGTTGCTGGTAAAACCCAATCCAGTCTCCCGATTCCCCTCCATCTGTCATTCAGGGCGGATGGGGAGGGCGCTCTTTTTGCAGCTATGGTCTCCGGAGCGACATCAATGAGGACCATGCCGAACACGGCCCGGCACAGGCGTACGTCGTTAAAGGAACGAAATGTGCCATCGCCCTTGTAGCTCAATCGGATTCAGAGCGTTGGTCTACGGAACCAGAGGTTGCGGGTTCGAACCCCGCCGAGGGCACTCGGAACAGGAAGCTACTCCGCTACTTATCTTCGGCTTCCTGCTCCTCATGCGTCGGTAGCTTAACGGCAGAGTGCCGGTCTCCAAAACCGGTGGGTGTGAGGTCGAGACTCACCCGACGTGCCAGGACGGTATTGTTTGGCTCCTTACTCACTCACGGATTCGTCAAGCCGAATGATACCGTTCCACCCGGTTCCGATCGTCGTTTGAAGGATTTCCTATTCTCTTCGGCTGTTCGACCGGGACCATCGCCCCGTTGGCGGAACTGGTAGACGCATCCGGCTCAAACCCGGATTCCTGACGGAGTGAGGGTCCGAATCCCTCATGGGGCACTATCCGTTGGGACCTTTTCGCACTCGCTTTGAAAAGATTTCAACGGATATTCTTCCGATTGGCGTGCCTAGTTTCTTTCTTCTTTCATTGACAGGTACGGCATGTTCCAGCTGCCTTGGAGTCGGACAGTGGAAGAAAAAACGACTCCAAATAATCTTGGATGGCCGGCTTGAAAACAGATAACCAATGCAAATTACTCCTTTGGAAAAGGGTTGTCGCTTTTTCTTGAACCACCCGGCCATCCACCATCCGCTTCCGTAGCTCAGTGGAATCAGAGCAGACGGCTTCTAATCGTCCGGTCGTGGGTTCGAATCCCATCGGGAGCACGAGATCCACACGAATACGTCAACCAGTTTGTTCCTTCGTGTGGATCAGTGGAGTAGTGGCAGAGCGGTCGAATGCGACTGTCCCGAAAGCAGCAGGGGCGCAAGCCCCCGGAGGTTCGAATCCTCCCTACTCCGCGAACCCCGCATGAAAATCGTTCCCATGAGGGGTTTATCGAGGTTTGGCCGGTGTGCCCCGTACTGAAAACACTGGCATGGATGGTGGGCCGTGCGGTAAAGGCGCAGTCCTGCTAAGACTGTTGGGGCGGAAGTCCCTGGCGAGTTCGACTCTCGCACCATCCGCTAGCCGATCTGCAGTGATAGGCCACGGGATAGGGCCTGGAATCCAGTCAGCAAAAACGGGTTGGATCGGCATGGCGGAACGCAGTCGGGCATACGTGTCCGATGCGTTCGCGCACATTCCTCCTTGGTGTAACGGCAGCACACGGGTCTTTGGAACCCATAGTCCTGGTTCGAAACCAGGAGGAGGAGCTTAGCGGCAGCACCTCGAATTGATTTTCCCTCTACACTCGATTCGACGTTTGTTGTACCGGACATACAGGAGGTCAGGCGTCAACCCAAGCCGCGAAAACGACGCCACGCCCTTGTAGCTCAGTGGATAGAGCGTCCGTCTCCGGAACGGAAGGCCACGAGTCCGATTCTCGTTGAGGGCACGCACGAGACTCCGCCAACCATAATGCACGGAGCCCTTCTTCTCTTCTCTCTCAAACCGTCGCGCCTCGTACGGCTCGTGCATCACGAGGCAACGCCCTTGTAGCTCAACGGATAGAGCGCCGGTTTCCTAAACCGGGCGCAGCCGGTCCGACTCCGGCCATGGGCACGATGCCTTGTTAGCTCAGTCGGTTAGAGCGCGGAGCTCATAACTCCATGGTCGTTGGTTCAAGCCCAACACGAGGCACTAGGATACCGTCGTCAACGTCACCGCCTGTTCTCTCGATCCATGGGGAATGGGGATGGAGCGATGGATGGCATTGCAGCTTTTAGTCCTTTCAGCTTAGGCTAAGCCGTTCAGCGTCGGCATCCGATAATCGCATTGCTAGCTCAGTAGGCCAGAGCACCCTGCTCATAACGGGGAGGTCGTTGGTTCGATTCCAGCGCAATGCACGAGTGCCGTATTTTGACGGTTCCCGCACTCGGTAAAAACGGAACCGTTGGAGTCCCGACCGGCCTCCGTCGTGATAAATCCCCGGTCAGGCAAACGCATGGGTCGTACGATCATGACGCGCAACCGTGCGGGGCGTTGGTGTAATGGCAGCACGCCACCCCCTGTGGGTGGAGATCCGGGTTCGAATCCCGTGGCGTCCGCTAGGGAATCCGCTTTCTGATACGGTGTCTGCGGATTCCTGTTTGCGGTGTTAGCACAACGGTTAGTGCCTCAGCCTTCCAAGCTGATGATGCGGGTTCGATTCCCGTACACCGCTCGATACGATTCCATGCCCGTTGGGAGTTCCCGGCGGGGAAGCCATGACCATGCGACTCGTGTCCGATGATCCGCGCCTCCGTTTGTTCGACGGACACGCGGATATCGCCGGCGCCCATCATTCCAGGATGATGCGAACAGCCCCCGTCGGAGGGGTCGGCGCGAATCCGATCTGCCCATCCGCCAAGTGCGGACAGGGTTTCCTGAGTCGTAATCGATTACGCCTCTTGTCAGCCGATCCACATGATGTGGAAACGGTCTCGGTGGAGCATGGGCGTCATAGCCCGTGATCCTCGTCATGCCTCATGCCGTAGTATGCGCGTCCACCGCAAGCATGAGTGCAAGGATCCGGCACGAGTGGCCGGATCGATTGTGGACTGTGCGGATATTGCGACCTCGCAAGGGTGGTATCCGCACATGCTTTCGTAGCCCAACCGGTAGAGGCAACAGTCTAAGGAACTGTCCAGCCCGGGTTCGAACCCCGGCGAAAGCACCAGCGGAAGCAACGGCGTCAACGCCACCCGATCCGGTTCGAACGTCTGACGGAACGGGAACGATGCTACGGTAGGTTCTCTCCATAACTGGGACCCGTAACCGTTGCAGCGCCCACTTCCGCTCATATTCTTGCGGAATATGATGTCAACGCCACCACCCGCCCGCTGCCATATTGGGGCGGAGTGGAACGATGGTCTAGGCGCAGGCCTGCACCTCAGTAGCCTGACAGAACCGCTTCTCCAGCATCGTATCCGCAACATGGCTTCGTCTTCCACCCGATAGGATGCCCTTTTAGGGTGATGCGGGTTCGAATCCCGTCGAAGCACGATGGGTCCAGTGGCCACATGCGAAACGCTGGGTTCCGAATGGGAGCAGTCTGTGGCCGATGGCATGAACCGGTCGCAGGACAAGCATTCCTTTGCTCGCATGGCCCATCCGCCGTTCCTCATGCCGGAACGGTTCCGCCGTCGTAGCTCAGCTGGCAGAGCAGCGCCCTCGTAATGCGCAGGTCACCGGTCCGAATCCGGTCGACGGCTCGCAGGAAGGAAACCTATTTCAGGTTTCCGAGAGATTAAGGAGATTCCTATGACTGCACCTAATAATGTAACTCCCCCTACCCCCCCCCGCACAGGTTCCGGTAGATGGAGGGCAGCCGCGCCGACACGATAATAAACAGGGTAAGAAGCCTCTGTATAAGCGTTGGTGGTTCTGGCTGATCGTAGTACTGGTTGTCCTTGGAGTTGTCGGTTCCACCCAGTCCGGCGACGATACGGCGACATCCGCTTCGACCGAAAGCAGCACCAGTCAGACCGCAACACCGGAGAAATCAGAGAAACCGACGGAACCGACGAAACCAGCGGAACCGGCGAAACCAGCGGAGAAAACCATCGAACTCCAGGCGACCGCCACCGGCAACGGCACAGCGATGATCTGGGAAAACGGGTCATCCAGCAGCCAGCAATTCTCTGGTTCGTGGTCGAAAACCTACACCGGGGATGAAGCCAAGGACTTGACAATGCTCAGTGTCACCGGCGACATCATGGGTGACAACAACCAGCAAGTGTCCTGTAAGGTGATTGTCGACGGACAGGAGAAAGTCTCGAAGGATGCCTCCGGTTCCGCTGGTACGGCCACTTGCAACGTCCCGTTGTTCTAGCGGGATCCCCAGCCGGAGGGAATTGAATCCGGCAATGCTGCCGTAGCTCAGCTGGTAGAGCAGCCGCCTTGTAAGCGGCAGGTCGTCGGATCATATCCGACCGGCAGCTCGATTGGGGTTGTGGCTCAGTTGGTAGAGCGTTTCGTTCGCAACGAAAAGGTCGCGGGTTCGATTCCCGCCAGCTCCACTTCTTTTTTTGGTGTCTTTCTTCAGTTTTTTTCGTATGCCTATGGTAGTTTGACTTTTCTCTTTTACTTGTTATACTGAATATGTCCACATAAAAATGAAAGAGGAAAACCAATGAACATCGCATACTCCCGTTATCTGCAAAACGCGCTCGAACATAGCACCCTCACCGATGAGGAGAAGCAAGGCGCACACGCCTTCCTGAAATTCCTGTCAACCTACAAGCCCACAGGGCTGAACGTCAGGGAACCGGATTTCTACGGTTATGGTGATGCGTTCGGCCAGTACGGCGTCACCTACTTCGACCAGCAAACCCTCGAAGACTATGGCATCGACCCCGACAAGCTGGACGCACCTCAGCTTGACCAGCTGATGACACGCTGGACGGAAGAAGCCTACGACATGCTCAGCGGCGACGGCTGCGACATCATCCCCGACTCTCTCGACAACGCGATCAAGACGCTTGGAATCGACCGTGAAAGCATCGAGGCGTGAAATCATGATGAACATTGAAGACTTCAGGAACATGTTCCGCGCACACTTGAGCCATGAAATCTGGGACAAGTGGCGCAAAGGACAGCTTGACGTGTCCAGGCGCCGCAACACTCCTGACGGATGCGAATACGAGGAACTTCCCAAAGAGGCGGCAGATCAGATTCTTGACGGTGGGGAAATCCATTCCTGCGAGGATCTGGCAGACCCCACTGAAGTGATTTCCGACCGTTACGCCTGCTCCCCCTGTATGGCATCACCACGTTCAAACCCAGCGGATACGCGATCGAAGAAGACTTCCCGAATGAGGTGGTTCTCCTCGTCCGTGGTTGGAGCGTCGCCGATTTCATGAGCGACTGGACGAAATTCGACGCGGTCGACGACTGAGAAAAAGAGAACACGAAATGTATGAAATCAGAAGCACAAAAGACGGCGTGGCTGGCGCATACGAGTATTCGACATCAGTACCAGCAGACTACAGCTTCAAGCAAATGCTCGACATGGCACGAGACATCGCCAACGAGAACGGGTATGAGGCAAGCATCTACGACGACGAAAACGAAATGGTCATCACCATCTCGCCGAAACAATACAGCATGGGAGTAGCGGCATGAGCAGCAGGAAACTCGTCAGCGTACAGGAAATCACCAACATCGAACCCATCGAGGGAGCCGATCGTATCGAAGTCGCCCGCGTATTGGGCTGGCGTGTGGTCGTCGGCAAGGACATGGGATTGAAACCGGGGGACAGGGTCGCCTATTTCGAGACCGACAGTCTCCTGCCAGCCTATGACCCGCGTTACAAGCCGTTCCAGGCTCGCGGCCAGAAGACCATGATCGTCGGAGCCAAGGAAATCACAGGCCATGTGCTACGCACCATGAAACTGCGCGGAGTCTACTCGCAGGGCCTCATCATGCGTTTGGACGAACTCGGATTCCGGTACACGCCGGCAGTCGGCACGGACATCACCGATAAGGCGAACGTGCTCAAATACGAGGAGCCCCTGCCGATGGGCGGCATGCAGGTCGGCCGGTTCGACGCACCCTGCTCCAAGTCGGACGCGCCCCGTCTGCAGACGCTCACCGGATACTGGGATGAATTGAAGACGCTGGAAGCCGTGCCGACCGTGAAGGTCGATGGCACCAGCACC
>OAVC01000913.1_pt1 | contig 12051 bp, 9 predicted proteins | sample 1495261 | NCBI WGS metagenome assembly OAVC01 (sample SAMEA2580074, study PRJEB22360) | human gut metagenome | biome: human gut; feature: human-associated habitat; material: faeces | place: Denmark | collected 2008/2010
TGATATAATTCAATTAAAATGGATAAGATTCAGTGTAATTAAAGGAATGCTCAGTAACGGGAGAGTACAAATGTGGAAAAAACTATTGAATAGAATCTTTGAATGTAAAAATTATGCTTAAAGTTGGAGGTATAGCCGTGAATAGAAGTGGCTATACCTCTTTATTATCTATTGGCATCTGTAAGCTGTTGCATAAGTTAGTTTATGGCTGTATTTGCAAACTCTGTGGTAACCAACTGTTCGTAATCCACTCGCTTTTCCAATTCTCCAGCACTTTCCAGAATATCCTGCAGCAGTTCGAAGCTATCTTTCTCAAACACCAGATTTTCTTTCCAGGTGTCCTGCTCATAATAACGATTGACAATTGTGGTAAGAGTATCCATATCTGTTTCCGGGAATTGAGGGGAAATCACTTGCGCAATTTCCTCAGGGGAATGGCTTTGTACATAGTCCATACCTTTTTGAAGGGCGTTTGTGAAGCTCTGGATAATCTGTGGGTTTTCGTTTAGAAAGCTGGTCTTTGCACTGTAAGAGGTATAGGGGACATAACCGGAATCCACGCCCAGAGAAGCCACTACATAACCTTTTCCTTCTCTTTCCAGGGCAGTTGCGGAAGGCTCAAATTCAACAGTAAAATCTGCTGACATGTCACCGGTAAATGCAGCAGCAGTAGAACCAAAATCAATACTCTGGTCAATTTCCAGATCTGCCATAGGATCAATATTGTGATTCTTTAAAATGTACTCAAATACCATTTCCGGCATGCCACCCTTACGACCACCAAGAACTCTCTTATCTCTCAGCTCATCCCATGTGAAATCCGGCATTTCTTCTCTTGCCACAAGGAAGTTTCCAGCCCTCTGGGTGAGCTGTGCGAAATTCACAACCGGATCAGTGGCACCTTCCTGATAAGCATAGATAGATGCCTCGGCACCCATAAACCCAATATCAGCTTCTCCGGAAATGACAGCAGTCATAGTCTTATCCGCACCAAATCCTGTGACGAGTGTCAGATCCAGTCCTTCCTCTGCGAAATACCCTTTTTCAATTGCCACATACTGCGGCGCATAGAAAATTGAATGGGCCACTTCGTTTAAGGTAACCTTTGTAAGCTCCTCTTTTGCTTCACCATCCTTTGCAGCAAAGACTGTGGCTGGCAGTGCAGTTACTGTAAGAATCACAGCTGCTGCCAGTGAAATCCAATTTTTATTCTTCATACAGAGACTCCTTTTTGACTTCTGCTGTTAGGATATGCAAAATATGGGAAAGATGTTCGTAATAAGCATATTGCTGAGTTAAAAAGGAGTGTCGAGAAAAGTTATTTATCTGCCTTTTCTGATAAAATCTGTAACTGGATTTTAATTTTCCTGACAGTTAAAAAAGATGAAATGTATTTAACAACAATTCAATTGTGCTCAGCTTACAATTCTGCTATGCTTTAATCACAAAAGCTTTTGGAATTTTAACCGAATAAGCTGCGAAGCAGCATTCGGTTATGAGCAAGTAGCGAAGCGGACCTGGAATATCCGCTTGACTCAGGAGAAAAATATGATGAATATTGGAAATGTGATTAAAAAATATAGAAAAGAATTAGGTTACACGCAGGAAGAAATGGCAAACCGTCTGGGAGTAACCACTCCGGCGGTGAATAAGTGGGAAAATGGGAACTCCAATCCTGATATAGAATTGTTAGCTCCTATTGCAAGATTACTGCATATTTCCCTTGATACCCTGTTGTCTTTTCGCGAAAATCTGACTGACCTTGAAATCGAAGAGATGATCCACAAAATGGACAAAATGTTTTCTGAGGAAGGCTTTGAGAAGACTTATCAGTGGGCTGTAAATACCATAAAAGAATATCCAAACTGCAATCTGCTGATCTGGCAGATTGCGGTAATGCTTGATTCGCGCCGGATCATTGGCATGTGCGAGAATCCGGACAGGTACGATGAGCAGATCAATTCCTGGTACGAAATGGCGCTGAGTGATAAAGATGAAAAAATTCAGCACTATGCAGCTGATTCCCTGTTTGGCTTTTATTTGCGAAAAAAGAATTATGAAATGGCAGAAAAATATTTAAACTATTTTTCCGATTATGATCCCATGAAAAAGGTGAAGCAAGGACAATTATATATGGAGCAGGGGAAAACAGAAGAGGCATTTGAGATGCTGGAAAAGGCTGTTTTTTCAGAGTATACCACTTTGAATATGGCTTTTGGAATCATGATCACTAAGGCTCTTGAGGGAAAAGACCATGGATACGCAAGGTTTCTGGCAGAGAAAATGTGTACATTAGCATCAGGCTTTGATATGGGAAAATACAATGAATGTGCAGCAATGTTGAATGTTGTGACCGCAGAGAACAATGTGGAGGGTACTTTCCTGGTTGCAAAGCAATTGCTGAATAATGTGGATACCATATGTGATTTTCAAAAATCCCAATTATACAAGCATATGAAATTCCGGGAAGTCGAAAATCCATATACGGAAGAAATGAAAAAAGAATTGCTGGAAGGCTTCAGAAACGCGGAAGAGTTTGCTTATATGAAAGAATATGAACCCTGGGAAAAATTGTTATCAGGGAATTAAAATTGTCACTTTCCTCAAAATGGTTGTATATAAATAAAGAACGATGTATAGTATATGCAAGGTTTTTTCTTTTATTCCAAATCAGGAACATGCTTATGTGGCAAACAGAGTATAGAAAGACATACGAGGAGTGACAGCAATGGAAACAATCACAAGAGACGAGGCTTTTACATTATTAAAAAAATACAACAAGGATCCATTTCATATCCAGCATGCACTGACTGTGGAAGCGGTCATGAAATGGTATGCAAACGAACTGGGATATGGAGAGGATGCTGAATACTGGGGAATCGTAGGGCTTCTTCACGACATTGATTTCGAGCTTTATCCGGAAGAGCATTGCCTGAAAGCACCGGAAATGCTTCGCGAGGCAGGGGTAGGCGAGGATGTGATACACAGTGTGGTATCTCACGGATATGGAATAACTGTAGGCTGCGGTGCAACAATCGATGTAGCACCGGAACAGGAGATGGAAAAAGTGCTCTTTGCAGCAGACGAACTTACTGGATTGATCTGGGCAGCAGCATTAATGCGTCCGTCCAAGAGCACTAAGGATATGGAACTGAAATCCCTGAAGAAAAAGTACAAGAGTAAAGGCTTCGCAGCAGGCTGCTCCCGGGAAGTAATTGAGCGCGGTGCGCAGCAGCTTGGATGGGAACTGGAAAAACTGCTGACCATGACACTGCAGGCGATGGCAGCCAGTGAAGATACGATTAATGCGGAACTGGAAAATGCCTGAATACTTTTTGTAACCGAATGAATTGCTTTGCAGTATATCAGTCAATTATGGTATACTGCATCATTTCATAATGTAATCTGCATCCTTCAGTAATATCAAATGGAAGAAGTGCTCTTGCTACCAGCTTCAGTTCTTCTTCGGGAAGATCTGTCCTGCGCAGATGAGCGTAGTCGCCATCAATAGATTCTACAATATAATCACAAATTAACATAGGAATATTTCCTCCGGTTGGTATTATTTATATGCTTATAGAATACCACAGAGAAAAACGTTTTTCAAATACCAATTCAGGTGCTATAATAAAAATCACAGGTGAAGAAATATTAGTGAATAACATCAGAAAATGAGGTATCAAAAATGTCAGCATTAACAATCAGTCCGGAAGATGAAAAAAGAGTAAAAGGAATGGGCTTTCTGAATAACAGAGGAACCGATCTGTTTTCAGCAAGAGTTCTTACAACAAATGGAAAAGTAACTGCAGCACAGCATCGCTGTATGGCAGATGCAGCAGAAAAATTTGGCAGCGGTGAGATTCTGTATACCACCAGACTTTCCGTGGAAATCCCGGGAATCCCCTATGACAAGATTGAAGAATTTCAGAAATTTATAGCGAAGGAAGGCTTGGTAACAGGTGGAACAGGGGCTAAGGTACGTCCTGTAGTGTCCTGCAAAGGAACCACCTGTCAGTATGGACTTCTGGATTCCTACGCAATCTCTGCAGAAATCTATAAACGCTTTTATGAAGGCTACGGAGAGGTGGCACTGCCACATAAATTTAAGATTGCAGTAGGAGGATGTCCAAACAACTGTGTAAAGCCAAATTTGAATGATGTAGGCATTATCGGTCAGAGAATTCCGGAAGTGAACACAGACGTCTGTAAAGGCTGCAAAAAATGCGCCATCGAAGCGGCTTGCCCCAATAAAGTGGCAAAGGTCGTAGACAGGAAAATTCAGATTGATAAAGAAGCTTGCAAGCACTGCGGCCGCTGTGTTGGAAAATGTCCGTTCCACACCATTGAGGATGGCGCTTACGGCTATAAGATATACATAGGTGGCCGTTGGGGCAAGAAAGTGTCAATGGGAAAAGAGCTTGGCAAAATATTCACATCCAAAGAAGAAGCACTGGATGTAATTGAAAAGGCAATTCTTTTCTTCCGTGACAATGGAATAAAGGGAGAACGTTTTGCGGAGACTATTGAGAGAATCGGCTTTGAAAATGTGGAGAAGCAGCTGTTGGGGCAGCTGTGAAAAGACGTTACCCGGGAGAGTCATTACAATTTGTGGAAATGCTCTGCACAGATAAAATAAAATTTGGAGGAAATATAACATCTATGAATACAAGAGAACAGATCCATGCATTATCTGAGGAAATGCTTGATAACCTTGGAAAGCTGGTTGCAGTTGATTCCCAGCTTGGAACCCCGGCAGAGGGAAAACCTTTCGGAGAAGGACCGGCAGAGGCACTTGAAATCGGGCTTGAAATTGCCAGAGAGCTTGGTTTTAAAACAGTAAATCTTGATAACTACTGCGGTTACGCTGAAATGGGAGAAGGCGAGGAAATCGTAGGTATTGCAGGTCATCTTGATATTGTACCTGTAGGCGGTGACTGGACCTACGATCCATTTAAGCTGACAAGAGATGGCGACCATGTATACGGACGTGGAACTACAGATGACAAAGGACCTGTAATTGAAGCTCTCTATGCGATGAAACTTCTGAAGGATTCCGGTGTGAAACTGAACAAAAGAGTCCGTCTGATCATGGGCTGCAATGAGGAGACCGGTTCCAAATGTATGGCACATTATAATGAGGTAGAGGAAGAGTTATCCTGCGGCTTTACACCTGATGCAAATTTCCCATGTATTCATGGTGAAAAAGGCTATATGTCCATGATGGCATATTCCAAAAATACCAGAATTATCTCCATGAATGGTGGCTTTGTTTCTAATGCAGTATGCGATAACTGTACCACTGTGATTCCGGCAGAGGCTGGTCTTAAGGAGAAACTGGAGCAGATGCTTTCCGAAACAAAACTGCAGGAATATAAAGTTACGGAAGGCGAAAATCAGATCACCATTTATGCAAAAGGTGTACCGGCTCATGCCAGCACTCCAACCCTTGGCATCAATGCCGCAGGTGTTACCATGGAATGTCTTGCAAAGGCAGGCTTCGAAGACGATTTTGTTAAATTTTATAATCAGCACATTGGAACAGCCTGTGACGGCTCCGGTGTCGGTCTTAAAATTTCCGATGAGTTTGGTGAGCTGACCTTCTGCAATGGAATCGTAAAAACAGAGGATGGCGTGATCTCCTGCACCATCGACATCCGTGTACCTGTAACCTTCAAAAAGGATGATATTCTGAATCGTATAGAAGGTAATCTGGAAGATAAAAATGGCCGTATTGAGGTGGGGGAAATCGGTAATCCGTTGTTCTTCCCAAGAGAATCCCCGCTGGTAAATGCCCTGTACAAGGCTTATGTGGATGTGACCGGCGACACGGAGAACAAACCAATGGTAATTGGCGGTGGTACCTATGCCAAATCTCTGAAAAATATCATTGCATTTGGTCCGGAGAAACTGGGTGTGGATTACCGTATTCACGGAGCAGATGAGTTCATTCTGGTTTCTGAGATGGAAGAGGCTGTGGAAGTGTATATGGAAGCAATTAAGAATCTACTGGCAATTTAACCGAATCAAGTAAGTCCCCCTGGGGCGGTTGCGAAAAGTAATAAGCAGTGGGGGCTTGCTTGTAGCAGGAGGAGTGTAAGCTTCTTCTGATAAACTGCGAAGCCGTTATTCGGTTATGAGCAAGTAGCGAAGCGGACCTGGAAAATCTGCTTGCCCAAAATTAAACAAGTTTTGAATACAAAAATAAAAGAAGAAGTCCTCGAATGTTACTGGCGTTCGAGGGCTTCTTTGCGTGATCAGGAAATTACTTTGTAATACTTCTTTTACAAAAAAAACTCTGAGCATATTGAGATTATATTGCAATTGGAAAATGTCAATATCTGTATCAGAAATGACAATGTTAGAATCGTCTTTTTTTAACAAGCTGGTATATAATAGGCGTGCATTGAAAAGAAAGTGTAAACACAGGTCAAACTGAGTTAGCACTATTCCTGGCTTTTCAGAGAATTGTATACACCGGGATTGCAGCCGAAATATTTGCGGAATCCGCTGGCAAAACGGCTGGCATTGCTGAAACCTGCCATGGCAGCAATCTGAGTCATGGAATATTGCCCGCTTTGTACCAGGGAGAAGCTCTTTTTTGCCCGGTATTCTTCCAGATAGGAAGTGATGGTTTTGCCTGTCATCTTTTTGAAAAGACGGCAGCAGACCTCTCTGGACAGATGCACATGATCTGCAAGCTGCTGTAGGGATATTACAGAATCAAAATGCGTATTCAGATAATTCAGCATTTGCTCCAGACGTTCAAGCTCCAGCTGATTGGAAGGTGAGTAATGGGAGGAATAGTTCTGACGCTCAAAGAGAATATCGCTGAAAACCTGGCATAGAAGTCCTTTGATTTTCAATTCGTAACAGTAAGGTTTGTGATCAAAAAGCTGTTCGATCAGATTAAGCTTTTCCAGGATCTGTTGGTGCGAAGGTGTATCAGGCGTCAAAAGAACACATGGAATTGCTGCGTTTTGAAGAAAAGGTCTGAAACAGTTTTTCTCCACATCACTTCCAAAGTCTCCGTACATAAAGTCCGGGCGGACCAGAATGGTGCTGTATCTGGCTGGTTGATTGCCCGGTGAATGGCAGCTGTGAGGCACATTTCGATTTATGAGAAGACCTTCTCCTGGATTCAGATGATAGCTTTTTTGATAAATCTGATAGACGGCTTCTCCTTTTCTGGGAAGGCTGATCTCCAGATCATTATGCCAGTGAATGGGAACACTTTTTCCTTCAAAATCCCAGAGATCATCATGACTCACTGTCATTGGAAAGCTTTCGGTTCCATGAGGGCAAAGTTCTCTGTTGGTATCGTCTACCAGAATTTTTCGCATTGACATATACAATTCTCCAAGTGGTTTATATTTTTATTATAGCGCCAGCACATGTGCAGCGCAAGAGGGAGGTACAGATGTCTCGTTCAAAAGAAATGGATCTGACCACAGGAAATCCGTTCTGGTCTTTGCTGAAATTTGCCATTCCTGTAATTTTGGGAAACCTGTTTCAGCTTTTTTATACTCTGGCAGATTCTGTGATCGTGGGAAAAACGCTGGGAGCAGATTCCCTTGCAGCCGTTGGTTCTACCAGCATTATTATCTACTTTGTGTTCTGTTTTATCAATGGATTTACCGGTGGATTTGGTATCTGCCTGGGGCAGCGTTGTGGTGCAAAGGATGAAAAAGGAATGCGAAAAAGCATTGCTGTTTCCACTCTTTTAAGTATTGCCTTTACGGTGGTTCTTACACTTGTCTGTTGTCTGCTTGCGCATCAGATACTTAGCTGGATGCAGATCCCTGAGGATATTTCCGGAGAAGCCTATGACTATATGTTTGTGGTGCTTCTGGGAACTGGCGCAACTGTTTTTTACAACATGATCTCCAACATGCTGAGAGCACTTGGGGACAGTAAAACACCACTGTATTTCCTGGTATTTTCTTCTGTTTTGAATATTTTTCTGGACATATTATTTATTGTTCCACTGCATATGGGGGTGGCAGGAGCAGCATGGGCTACTATACTTTCCCAGTTCCTTTCCGCTGTATTTTCCTTGCTAGTAGGAATGAAAAAATTTCAGATTCTTCATCTTTACAGAGAAGATTTTCATGACCTGAAAGACGCAGCAGTCCTTCATTTAAAAACCGGTTTTCCAATGGGTTTCCAGATGTCGGTTATGTGTATTGGACAGCTGGCCATGCAGGCTGTGGTAAATTCTCTTGGAACGGCAGCAGTAGCCGGTTACACTGCCGCTTCCAAAGCAGACCAGCTTTCCGTCCTTGTAAATAATGCTATGATGACTGCAATTTCCAATTATGTGGCGCAGAATTTTGGGGCGGGAAAGAAGGAAAGAATCCGTCAGGGAGTACGCGCCTGCCTGATTCAGACAGAAGCTTTTAACCTGTTCATGTGTGTGGGAATTCTCATCCTTCGCCATCCGATCGTGCGGATGTTTCTTTCTGATCCTACACAGGAAATATATCATTATTCCGATATGTATCTCACAATTGTGGCACCATTTTATTTCATTCTTGGTCTGCTTGCCGTATACCGCACTTCCATCCAGAGCATGCAAAACGGCCGGGCTCCTTTCGCAGCCTGTATGATCGAGCTGGTGATGCGAATCATTGCTACTGTTGGAATGGCAGGAATCCTTGGCTATACGGCTGTCTGTATTGCCAGTCCACTGGCATGGTTCGGTGCATGTGCACTTCTGATCCCTTGCTATTACAGGATGATGAAAGGAAGTGCGCAGACCGCAACTTAAAGGCAATTTTGAGGCGGAAGATTTTTATATTGCAAAAATATGAGAATATTGCTGACGGCATGACTCAGACTATATTGACTTGAAAAACAGATATTTCTCAGTATCATTATGAGGAATATCTGTTTTTTATGGAATCAGTAGATATTGGCATGGCGAGATGGTATAATTAAAGTACTTATGTAATGGGGCACATTTTATTTGAAGTATAAAGTGGGAAGTGTTTAAAAAGAGTGGGAGTGTGAGCGGATATGAAGCAGGTAATCAGTATTGGAAAACAGGATTTCGCGTCACTTAGAGATGAGAACTATTTTTTTATAGATAAATCCGATTTTATAAAAGAATGGTGGGAAGCGGGAGATGAAATTACTTTAATTACCAGACCAAGACGTTTTGGAAAAACCTTGAATATGAGTATGCTTAACTGCTTTTTTTCAAATAAATATACCAATCGGGGAGAACTATTTAAGGGCTTATCTATCTGGAAAGAAGAAAAATATCAAAGAATTCAAGGATGCTTTCCGGTGATTTTTCTAAGCTTTGCAGATGTGAAACAGACAAATTATCAGGATGCAGTAAGCAAGATTAAACGAATTATTTCTACCGCTTTTCAGCAATATAAAGAACTGTTTGATTCGCCAAAATTAACGGAACAGCAGAGAACGCAGCTTCAAAATGTGACTCCGGATATGGATAATGTAACAGCACAAAGTGCACTGCAGGAGCTTTCCTGTTATCTGCATCTTTATTATGGAAAGAAGGTTTTGATTCTTCTGGATGAGTACGATACACCCATGCAGGAGGCATATATTCATGGATATTGGAATGAGTTTACTGCATTTATCCGTGGGCTTTTTAATTCTACATTCAAAACAAACAGGTACCTGGAACGTGCAATTATGACAGGCATTACACGTGTTTCCAAAGAATCTATATTCTCAGATCTGAACAATCTGACTGTAATTACGACTACCTCGGAACGATATTCAGATTGTTTTGGATTTACGGAAAAAGAAGTTTTTCAGGCTCTGGAAATGTTTGAAATGGGGGATCAGAGAGAAAAGGTGAAGACCTGGTACGATGGTTTTACATTTGGAAAACATAAGGATATTTACAATCCATGGTCGATTACCAATTTCCTAAAGGAAGGTCAGCTGCGGCCTTACTGGGCGTCTACCAGTTCAAATGGTCTTGTAAATAAAATGCTTCAAAGTGCATCGCCAGAGATAAAAACAGGGATGGAAACATTGCTGGATGGAGGAACAATTATAGTTAATTTTGACGAGCAGATTGTATTTGAACAACTTGAAAAAGATGAAAATGCAATCTGGAGTCTGCTTTTGGCAAGTGGGTATCTTAAGGTGAAAAAAGTGGAACATCGTGGAATTACATTAGATCCATGGTATCATCTTTCCATTACCAATCTGGAAACAATTGGGATGTTTTCCAATATGTTTAAAGGATGGTTCAGTGCAAGCCAGTCCGAATATAATGGTTTTGTCAAGGCGTTGCTGCAAGGAGATGTGGAGGCTATGAATCACTATATGAATGAGGTGGCTCTTTCTACATTTAGTTACTTTGATACCGGAAAAAAATATTCAGATGAGCTGGCACCAGAGCGATTTTATCACGGTTTTGTATTGGGGCTTATGGTGGAACAACGGGAGAATTATATGATTCGTTCCAACCGGGAAAGCGGTTTTGGACGCTACGATATTATGCTGATTCCGCGTCCTCAAAAGAAAGGCAGACTGCCAGCTGTGGTTCTGGAATTCAAGGTTTGTAATGAAAAAAAGGAAAAAAATCTTGAAGAGACTGTAAAAGCGGCTTTGCAGCAGATTAAGGAAAAGCAATACGATGCGGAGCTTATAGGCCTTGGCTTTGAAAAAGAAGAGATTCATCATTATGGATTTGCATTTAAAGGAAAAGAAGTACTCATAGGAGAGTAACTGCCTGGAGTGGCAGAAAATTTTATTAGATAATAAGACCCGGCAGATGTTGTGAAAATATCATCTGCCGGATTTTTTTCTTTACGATCTGTTTGAAGTTCTTAACAGACTGTGTTCGCAAATATACTGGAATACAAAATAAAAAATAATTCCCTTTGAAACGGTAGAAAGTGTCAGTGCCCACCAGATTCCATTCAGTCCCAGTGCAGTGTTTGATAGAACCAGTGCAAGAGGAATTCGTATAACAGTCAGTCCAACGCTGATCAGACTGCATAGCTGTGTCCGTCCAAGACCAGACAGGGCGCCCACAGTCATCATTTCCACGCTGAGAAAAATTTCAGAAAATCCGATGATCCGCAGATAATCAACGGAAAGCCGGATAACCTCCTCCTCATGGAAAAAGAGCACAGAAATCTGCCGTGGAAAAAATACAAAGGCAATAGTGATCAGAGCAGCCCAGCATATCAGAAGCCGAATGGAAATATGGTATCCTGATTTGATTCGGTCTTTTTTTCCGGCTCCGTAGTTCTGCCCCATGAAAGCGTTCAGGGCAGAGCCAAACCCGTCAGCCGTGTTCCAGGAAAGGGACTCAATCTGTCCGCCTACACGCTGTACGGCAATCGCTCCGTCCCCGAATCCGGAAACCATTCGGGTGAGTATCATGGAGATGATACAGTAAAGGCTTCCTTGAAGTGCAGTGGGGGTTCCAATGCGAAAGACTCCTTTTAAACAGGCAATATCCGGTCTGGAAAGCAGACGGATTTTGTGTAGTACATTGGCCTCACCGTGGTCACGGAGAATTTCTGCAACAAGGATTAACAGAACTACAATCTGTGCGGTAACAGTTGCAACTGCTGCTCCCATAACTTCTAATCTGGGAAATGGTCCTACACCAAGAACAAGAAGCGGATCAAGGATCATATTCAGTATCAGGCCAAAGAAGTTTGCTTTCAGCGGTGTTTTGGAATCGCCCTGGGCTGTAAAAAGGCCTGTCAGCACCTGGGAAAGGAAGGAAAACAGGATCAGTCCGCAGGTGATCCTCATATAAATTCTGGCACTGTTGTAAGTTTCTGTATCATTTAATGCAAAGAACTGCAGCAGCGGATTCGTAAATAACATACTGATCAATGTAACCAAAAGAGAGAATAGTATGGTAAGCTGCAGGGCCGCCTGTGCAAAGCCTGCGGCAGCCTTCTGATCACCTCTTCCAAGGGAATGCGCCATGTTTACCTGTCCTCCCATTCTTGCCAGGGAAGAAAGTCCCTGGGAGAGCCAGACGTACATACCTCCCACGCCTACACCGGCCACTGCCTTAGATCCCAGCATTCCTATCCATGC
>OAVC01000921.1_pt1 | contig 11955 bp, 8 predicted proteins | sample 1495261 | NCBI WGS metagenome assembly OAVC01 (sample SAMEA2580074, study PRJEB22360) | human gut metagenome | biome: human gut; feature: human-associated habitat; material: faeces | place: Denmark | collected 2008/2010
ACCGGCCCGCGTGAGACCAGTAGGACAGGTTGCCGCCGGAAAGCCACTCTCTTAACCCGTCAGAAGTCTGATCAAGCTTATTTGTATACTGTCCATCTGCATACCCTGTGCTGGAGGAAGCTGCTACTTTCGTTCCATGTCTTACAGAAGGATTTTCCGGATCATATCCAAGTTCACTGATATATTTCCAACTTTCCTGTGTATCTGCAATACTATATCCACACTCAACATAATCCGATGTCACACTTGTTGCTAACTTTGTGCAGTCATAACAAATGCAAGCCGTCATTACATGATTAGATATCTTAAGAATTACATTGCTGATAACTTCGTAAAATCCCAGGAACATTTCTACACCGAACAGAATGTATGGGTCTTTTCCAGATGTATTACTGTTCGGAGAACCGCAAGAACCAAGGACATTATCGCATGCACCTGTGTGCCATGGCATTGTAACGATAGTGGTCTTTACTTCTGTAGAGCCTACCATTGTAGAACCGGTAGAAAATTTAGTTCCTCCATTATCTACATAAACTGCCGAATTATTGCTGTCATAATCTTCAATTTTTGTAATGATGACACGATTTGCTTTTGCATGAAGTCCTGCATTTCCTCTATCATCCGTCGGATTGCTACCACTTAAAGCTGTGGCATTTCCAATGGATACCGTGCTTCCGACCACCAAATTGTTTGCATCACTTTTGCTGATAATGATACGTTCCACATTATTTTCAACAACAGTCGCATAGAACCTGTTGTAATATCCTGTGCAACCAGACATGATTGACTGTGAATCCCGTGTTGCGAAAGCGACCTCAAACAGGTTGTCCATATGGTTTTTATCCTGTGCAGTTGTTCCACAATACTGTGTTCCTTTGGCTTTGAATCGTGTAATCATTCCATTGTGAGACTGATCATGCGCAGCGTTTACTCCGCTAATAGATGCAGCCTTTCCATCAGAACCATTTCCAGCCATATATTTAGCCTGTGCAACGAACGGTCTGACAGTCTGATCTGTACGGATTGCTGCTCCTTCCGGAAAGAAGCCTGCGTGATGTTCATCTGAGATAACAAGGCTTTCTCCATTTGCATCAATGGTTATGTTAATCCACTGAGTCAGATACAACATCCATGTATCTCTTTCTGTCCTGGAGAACTCATTGTCGATTCCCTTAATATATTCCACAATGAATTCTCCGGCATCATCTACATGACCATTAACTTCCAATCCATAAAAAACAGATTCGCCTTCAAAATCATTTCTTCCTCTTACTGTGTTCGTAGAAGGCTGTGCTACCATGCCTACAGCATCGAGAGTACGTGTGCCCGCCGACAATGGCGATACATCAAATGCACTATGATGAACCCCATATTTTTTCCCAGTTCTCTTGAGATTAAGAATGAATTCAGCCTGTTTATTTTTTTCTCCCGCAAACATACTGGCGGCTTCCATAAGTGCCACGTCATTATTTATCAACTGTCGAAAGACAGCGTTAAACACATCTGCATGAGCAGGATCAGAAGTTTCTAATTCGCGGAGCTGATTGTTGAAAACAGCTCCAGAAATATCGAAATACGACATTTTCTACCTCCTTATGATAACATTTATCTATCATTATCCGATTACTTGTTACAAAATATCGAAATACGTTAGAATGTATCATCGCACTCGAACACGCATTCCATGTCTGCATCTTTTCCTTTCTTCAGAAACGCTTTCATGGCCACCATATCCCCATCTGCATCATATAACCCAACTTCAGAAATATAAGTGTTTGCCAGCTCATTTTCTGCCAGTGTGCAGCGATATCTGATTTTTGTATCAGAAAGAACCTCATAACCATCAACGTTCTTGCGAAGCAATTCATGATGTAAGGTGTTCTGATCGGCACTTTGTGGTTTTACTGTTCCGCCCGAATCTACACCTCCATCGCCAAAAGCCATGCCTACAATCTTTGGGAGCGATGAAATCCCCGCTCTTGCTTTTACCATTTTTTTCTTAGCCAGTGTTGTAACTGTAGTCCCTGCCATTTAAAGGACCTCCCTTCCTGAATTTAGTTTTACGCTTCCATCTAGCCTACACGTTCCATCCAGTCTTGCGGCCCGTGAAGGAATAACCATTGTGACCTCTACTTCTTCTTCATGTTTAACAGGCGCACGAATCCGAACTGTCTGCAGATATGGCGGCTCTCCTGCATCAAGCAATAAAGTCCCGTCTAACAAACAGTTGCCGTCCAGAATCTTATTACCATCACGCCAGCCCATAATTACCCTCTGTGTGCCTCTAAAATCAGCTTTCTCAGCATTAATCATATCAGGCAATGAAATACACTGTTTCGTTTCAAAAGCCTCCTGATTGCCGATAAACAGCCTATTCCCGATAAAAGTTTCCATCGGATACCAAGAATTGAGCTTTCTCGTTCCGTCCAGTGAAAAGTTTCCATCAAGAAAACCTTCCCACCATACAAAATCACTTCGTACGAAAAAGGAAGGCTTAAATATATTTTCATGATATACATCTGGAATCCGGTGAAAAATTCGATCTGCTATAAAATTCTCAGTTAAGACTGTATCGAATGGATAGACTGGGCGAAATTCTGTCGGATACCAATGATTCAGATTGATACTGCCGTCAAGAGCGAAGGAACCATCAAGAGAATACTTCCACCATGAAAAATCTGAATGATACGTCACTCTCTGTTCAAAGCTCTCTGTGCATTCAATAAGCATGAGGATAACAGAAAGAAGATATACTGTGTGTGATTGTTTCAGCTTATCGACTTTACTCTTAACTTCTCCTAGTTCTACCTCTGTTTCACCTTCCAATTGAACGCTGAATATGTTAGGGTGAGAAAAATAATATCCAGGCTCATTACAATCATGAACCTGGACATCATAATCCGTCACGCCTTTTAAAATCTGTTCCATTCGCCATGGGGTCATTGGTGCTTTTGTGTTTTTCTTTTCACGGAGCAACCGTCGTCTTTCTTCATATGACAGGTCCTCTCTTACGGGCAATCCATACTTGATCTCATGATATTTAAGCCCCCATGTAGCTGTATCGATAAACATCTGGTATGGAAGTTCTTCAATATGCACAGTGGCCAGATCAAGCTCTCTGCCCATAACTTCGTATATCCATTTTCCGACATAGGATTTATCATACCAGCCTTTAGTTACATATGTCAGCATTCTGTTGGCCGAATCGCTCCATGGGAATCTTTCCAGATCTATACTCATGTCTCAGCCCCCTCTAATGTAAATGTCACATTACCGGTATCTGCATACTCGCTTGATGAAAGGTGAATGTTTTCTCTCTTTCCATCCATCGTAAAATCTATGAAATCGCTTACTCCGGTTATGGTTGACAATACTGTTCGAGCTGAATTGTAGCGAAGGATATTTGTTTCTTTCGCCGCAGAATAGACTGCCATCATTTCAGTTTTGAATGTCGAGATTACATCATCCAATCCAACGCCATCCAGAACAAGTCCTGTACAGGCAAAATCTACAGTTTTTACTGTAGCTGACTTGACAATCAGCTTAGACGATCCAGTAGGCAACAGTCTTTTGCTCCTGTCGTTCGGAGAAACGATGTGGTTGTAAACTGCTGTGACCAATGTACTTGATGCGGGCTGTCCGTTGCTATCAACTAAGATCAGTCCCACTGTTCCAGGTCCTTCAACAGCTGGTTCTACAATACAATCTCCAATCCCAGGAACTTCTTTGGCCCACTTAATATAGTCAGCATCATTCGCGACATAGAACTGCGAATCTTGGAATTCAGCATGGATTCTTTCGTAATAATCTTCATCGTTTTCTTCTTCGGCACCGCCCGAAGTTTTCTCGCTGTTGGTAATCGCTGTAACGCCATTGATCGGTGATGCCATAATTGTAATCGTATTTGCCGGAACATTCCCAGATACTCCAGGAATGACCGCTTCAACCGCAAGATCCATGGTTTCATTCTCTGCGAACGTAACAGTTCGCAAAGTCTGGAACTCAACAGCTTCCATCTGATCTGTTGCAGGAACTGCAAAAACTGTGCCTGCTGCCAATACTGTGCCATAAGCCGCCGTAACAGACACTGTTCCAGTTGCTGCTACAGCTTCTTTTCTTGTCACTCCTGCTTCTCCACCATGCAGATCCATCCAATCGCCCCAAGAATATTCCGGAAACGCAACCATCAGGCAGCGAACAAGATTGAACTGTACAAGCTGAGATATTTCGATGGCCGTAGGCATGGTAAAATCATATGGGAAATCACCTTCCATATCCGATATATCCGCCGGAAGGTTCCCCATCATCCTCTCCTGTATCTGGTCAGAATCACTTTCTGACACAAATTCCGGAACTTCAAATTCTGGTCTAGCCATATTAACCACCTCCTCTAAACTTCTATGATTGAATCAACGGTAAAGGGTTCTCCATCAACCGAATAAACTATGAATGATACTTTTACCCTCCCAGTACCCCATTCAAAAGAAAACTCTTCTACCGATGATGTCCGCGGATTGACCATCAGAGCTTCCTGGATTGTCCTTTCTAGAGAAAGTTCTACAGTGCTTTGGTCAGATTCTCTTGTTATATCTTCCGTTTCAGTTCCATGATCATCCGAATATCCCAGGCAAGAATATCTTTCTGTAGATACCGTTTTTACACACCATATTTTATATGCTTCATATCCATCGTTCATTGGCACATTATTTGCGGCGGTGCGAACGAAATCTCCTTTTTCAAGATCCCACATTGGCGATGGTTTATAGTCAACGTCATATTCTTCGTCTTCCTCCTCATCCACAAAATCTGGAACATCCACAGTCGGCAGTAAATTTTTTGATTCTTCTTCCATATTGCCTCCTATAATCCACTTGCCTTGACTACTACATCTACGACTACAGGTTCTCCCTCAACCCATACGATAAGCACACGATCTCCCGGTTTTAACTTAGGCATAACCACCTTATGGCTATGTGATCCCGTTCCGCTGTTATGCCCTCCGTGCGTTCCTCCAGATACGTTGGTTGATAGATTGGCCAAAAGTCTGCAGACGGAATAATCCTTTTTAGGAATAGGCAAAGGAAAAGTATTGGAAACAAGGGAATAATCTTTCTTAATCACTCCAAAGTCGAACGAAAATCCTCCTCCTGAGTGTTCTTCCATTCTCGAATCCAATACCTTTGCAAGCTTTTCCATTCCATTTTTTTCCATTTTTGACATAATGTTCCTCCTGTCAGTCAAATGATCCATCGTCAACCCAGCCCCAGACATGAGTCTGATTCCAGTTTTGTGTAACCAGATGCCATGGGTGTGCTTTTCCGGAACCACCTTTGATCGTGATTTTTGCTTTTCCGGCTCCTACACTGTATCCTCTGGCATCTGGATAACTGCTGACATAATGCTTACCGCCATGGAAATTAACAATGTCCCCAACATCATATGATTTTGCTTTTGTTTTTTTATTCCCACTGCTCTTTTTTGCTGCCGGTGCTTTTTTCAATCCCAGTGTCATAAGCATTTTATCTACATCATGCGTAGCGGATATTACGATATAATACCCAGCACTTATTGAAGCTGTTTTTAGATGAATCTTGTCACCCTTCCGAATGATAGGAATATCCGGAAGTTTTATCGTGATTTCTTCCTTTGGTTTGCCATCATCTGCAAGAATCTCTCTCGCTTCTTTTTTTGCCTCATCTAATGTGTCATTGGTTCCTCTGGAAACAATCTTCTGGCGGATTCCGTAGCTTGTCTTTCCATCAACTGTAGCCTCAACAGGTGAGCATCCATCATCATTTGCTTTTCCGATGATTTTTACCCTTGTAACCATCCCGGTAGTGCTGATCTTATGGTTTACTTCTGTAAGATGCTGTGTTTCTTCAAAATGATATACTGTTTTATTTGTTCCAAAACCAACTACGGTCACATTCATTTTCACAGCCCGCAGACATGCCTCAATGCCGCCTTTCTTTTTGGCTTCCTTGAGGATTTTCACAACCACTGTTCCAAGCTTTTCAGACTTATAAGCCAGTTTCCCATGCTTCACATTTGGTCCGCTGTAAGATGTGACCTTTATGCCCCAGCGTTTCAGCACTTGGACTATGGCTGACTTTGTCTTTACGCCGGCTGAAAAATATACATGATCTTGTGATTCCTGCAGATCATATAGAACATCGTATGCCTTTACCTTAAACTTCTCTCCGGATGTTCTCGCTGAAGGATTCCATTCAACTATTTTCCCTCTGGTTGCTTCGGCATTTTTGCCGCCATTATAGGAATACAAAAGCGCTGCATAACACCCAGGCTTGGCAAGAGAAGAAATTCTTCCCTTTGAAGTTTTATCGTTCTTGGCCGAAAAACTAATTCTGGCCGCAAGCTGGTTCTCTCCCTCTTCCCAGGATACATCTTCGACAAATTGCGTGATGTCGTAAGCCTTTTTATCTGCAGTCATAATGGCCACGAGGTATTTATATTTCATTGGATTTATCAATACTCTCGCCTCCTTATGGTAAAGTCAGTACTGTTCCTGGATATATCCAATGTCCGTTGTCGCTATTGCGCCGGCCATGTTTCTTAGCAGCCGCTTCAATAACCTTCTTATTGGCATTGTAGATATTTCTCCACTTTGATTCAGTTTTATATTTCTTACGAGATATTCCGCAAAGCGTATCGCCTCGGACAATCCTGTAGGTCTTTTTCTTTTTAGTAGATTTCTTGGTACTTGGCCTAGTGGTTTTCTTTTTCTTTTTAGCTTTTTTCTTAGTCCCCAGTTCCTTTGTTGTATAAATCTTCATCTCGACATATGGAACAAAAGATATCTCGTACGAATAGTCCCCATGTCCGCCAAAAGGCTTATACTCAAAAGATTTGATAGTAACATCTTCATTGATACCAGCTTCAGAAACCACCAGATTTAAAGGTGTCTTTTTTGTCTGCCAGCTTTTCAGTTTGCTGGCGCAGGTTTTTGGCGCTATCCATTTCTGGTTTACGGAGGCAAGCTTTTTTCTGCCTGCCCCCCAGAAATATCCAGACCATTTTATAATCTGAGTACCCATACCAGATGGGTAACTCATTTTTCCTTTTCCAAGAATGTTATATTCCTGATATGCTGTTTCTCTTTTTACATCAACATCATCTTTTGGCATCGAAGGGAACTGGAACTTCGATGCCGAATTATGCAATTCTTTTAATATCGCTCCCATGTTCCCTCCTTATGTTGTAACAGGCGTATTCTCATAAGCTTCGCTGAGCATTGTTGCAATTTCGCTTCCAAGATCGTCAGCCAGCTCCTTGATATGCGCTTTGATGAGCCGAATAACATCACTGTCATTTGTATCTGATATATTGAACTGCGGGGAGAGGTTAACCTGTACCACAACGCCAGATTTGTCTGACACTACATTCGTTGGCACAGTTTCTTTCTCTGTTTTTTCAGAATCTTGTGAACTGGAATCTGTGTCGAAATAAGGTATCGTGTTTGATACTTCTTTGCCAACGATTCCTCCGCTCGCATGTGCTGATATCTCATCATCAGGACCAAGAACTCCCAGTGTCCGTCCTGCGGATTTCCACAATTCAATACCTCTCTGCCGTCTGGCCGGCACTGTAGGAATGATATATTCCAATCCTTCCTCACCTACCCACGACAGCTCAGCTCCATTCAATCCGACTTCACCACCTGAAGCATGCCCAGCTATAGTGGCTGATACAGATGATCCGCTACTTGATGTGGAAATGCTAGCTGATGGATTCGTAATATGCCAGTTCAATGTAACCGCAACATCTGCAGATGCAGTGAAGCCCTGCGAAAATGTGCTTTGTACCTGTCCGGCGCATTCCGAATATATAGCTGCTGCATTGTTGGTCTGGTCGAGTGTGACATCAACATGTCCGTCTGCTGGAATTGTCTCCGAGAAAGCAGATACTACATCAGCTGTTGCGAGAGAATAAATCTCAGCCGCATTATTGGACTGATCTAATGTGATGCTCGCATGACCATTGGCCGGAACATCACTTACTGCGCTCTCAATATCTGCTGTTACCTGCTCCACAACGCCAGAAGTGTCTGTTGTCGTGCCTGAGAAGGTAACATTTGCACTGCCTTCAACCGGTACATCTCCTACAGCACCTTTTGCATCTTCTTCCGCCTGTGCCTGCATTCCGGAGGTATCGGTCGTTGTATTTGTGACATTTACATTTGCAGATGCTTCCTGCTCAATAGGCTCTGTTTCCGTTTCATCTGCTGCCTGTTCGGTTGCGGACTGCATGCCAGATGTATCCACCGTTACCAGTTCTGATGGGATAGTAACAGATGCGCCTGCCTGCACTTCAATTCCATTTGCCGCAAGTGTCCCGGATTCCATGCCGAGAGCTGCCTCAATCTGAGCCGCCGCTGTATCGGAATCCACTTCTACATCTGCCAGATCAACTTTGACTCCTTCTGCTGTCACAGACATTTCTGCTCCTTCTGCATCCAGAGCCGACATAGCCTGCTCGATAGCAGCCTGAGCCTTGTCTCCGTCAACTTCTGCAGTCAACGTATCCATGGAAATAGTCAGTTCCTGGTCTGGGTGAATAATATACGGGCTTTCGATACCGTTCTGTTCTGCAATGGTCTGCCAGTCAATTCCAAGAGCGTTGCCAATTTCCCACAGGCAATCGCCTTGATCAACCTTAATCTTTACATGATCAGCGGTAACCTCCTGTGTTTCGCCCAAGTCACCAAGAGCTTCATTCAGCTTTGAAGTCCATGCATCTTTGTCAATATCAACGTCTCCATCAACAGAAGCTTTCAGTCCTTCAAGTGTCACATCATCAGTTGTAGTCTCTGCCGCCGCCCTGTCAATCGCTTCTGCAAGTTCAGGAGGCAACTGACTGCGGACCGTTTCATACATTGGATTGCTCGGATCCGTAAGTGATGCTTTTAATTCATCACTGCCATTTTTCCAGATCTGATTAGCATAGTTCTGCCATGTTGCAGACGTATCGCCAGCAGCTGCTCCAACCTCAATAGCATCATTAAATGAATCCATAAGGCTTTGCGGAACTGCTTTCCCCGCTTCCCGGTAATCGTCAATTAGGCCCTGCATCTGTGTTACATCAGGTTTCATGCTCTCATACATGGTACTCAAAGCATTCTGATCTTTATCTATTACGGGTCCTACACCAGCAACCTTTCCGTTTCCAAACTCATTGAATCCGTACATCAATGCACTGGTCAGTGCAGAAACATTTCCTTCTTCTGGATGTTCGAGTTGTAGCAACTGCTCCAGTTGGCTTTGCGCCGTGTTAATTGTATACTGCGTATTTTCCGCAAGGCTCTGCCTGTTGCTCTGAATCTTCTCAGCATATGCAGAATTCAAAGTGTTCGAGCCAAGCTGCAAGCTCTTAGACAGTTCGTTTCCTTCCTGTCCTTTTACATACCAACCAGTCATTTCGTGATACTGCTTATTCTGAGCAGATGTGATTCTTCCGGCTGATTCCATCGAGTTAAGCTCTGAATACCACTGCTCAACATCTGCCTGTACGCTTTCCTTTGCCGATTGTCTCTGATCTCTCATTGCTCCCAGTAAGTCAGTGAATGAGCCACTTTCCAGATCAGCTGCATTCAAGCTCCCGTATTCCTGATTTATCCAGTCCCATTTTGCCTGTGCTTCCGATTCCTTCCACCGGGCAGTTATGCTGTTCATTTTTTCCTGCAAAGCACTGATGGCGCCTTCTTCATCTGCATCAATGATTCCATCTTTCAGTGCCTCAGAGACCTTTTGTGATAACTGGCTAGATAATCCATCCAATTCAACATAATCCGCTGTAGCCCATTTCTCGATGTTCTGGGCTAATGTCTGTCCCTCTTCCGTACCTCCGAGATACGTCTGAACGTGGATATGCGCTGCAAATGTCCGGCTTTCCAGTTCTTCAATCTTGCTCTTAACAAAAGTTTCGATATTACTTGTGTAATCTTCCTGTTCTTCTGTCGTAAGTTTAATACCAACTCTGCTCTTAAACTCCAGAACGTCATTGGATTCCAGTGCCTTCTGAGCATCTTCTCGAAGCTTATCAGCGTTCTTTACCTCATTTAAGGCAACTTCCACATTGGCCAGGTACTTCTGATCAAGAATTCCAGAAGCAATGTCCTGCACTTCCTGAGCTGATAGTTTGATGTTTCCAAAATGTTCTTCCAGATTACTGCTCAAAGCTTTCTGGTTATAGTTGTCTAGTGCAACACCAATTCCAACCACTGCCGCTGTTACTGCTGCTGCCGCAAGTCCGAATTTCGCCGCTGTCGGAACCATTGCTCCCAGATCACTTATGAACGCTCCAACACTTGGCGCCGTCTGTGCTGCAAGTCCAATGCTTTTAATAGCATTTCCGATAGGCTGTAAGGTGGTCGCAATATTCTTTGCATTTCCAAGAAGCCCAGTTGCTCCTTTAGCGATCAGCATAGAGCTGAGCACAGAAGAAAGGCCTGCTTTCTTTCCTCCCGGAAGAATAGCAGACGCGCTAGAGAATAATGTTCCGAGGCCGGAAGAAATCAGATGTTTCCCATCTCCGCCAATCCAGTCGACAAAAGGCTGACCGATAAGAGTATCCCATGCAATATCCATCTTTCCGAACATATCCGCATTCTGCCACTCATCAGATGCCGTCATGGTCCCGATAACTGTCTTCATGTGTGCTGCTTTTTTGTCCACAGTGTCCATAAAATCATTCAGAGCAACCGTCACAGCCGGCATTGCATCTGTAATGGAATCAACGAATCCTCTGACATAAGGAGTAAGTCTCTGTCCAAAACTGTTCTGAACGCCCTCTACAGCCGACTGCATAAGAGTCATGGAGCCTGCTAGGTTGTCCAACATGGTGTCAGCCATATCCTGTGCTGCATCTTTTGAATTTCCGATTGCATTGGAAAGATCGTTATAGTCCTGTTCTGAAGCATTGATGATAGCAAGCATACCGCTCATAGCTTCTTTTCCGAAAATGGTGGATGCCGCCGCTGTCTGTTCAGTTTCAGAAAGACCTCCTAAACTGCTTCGCAAATTATCCATGACGCCTTTCAGTGTTTTCATGTTTCCTGAGCTGTCGGTCAGGCTAATACCATATTTATCCATAGCCTCTGCCATGCTGTTAGTTGGTGCTGCCATGTTAGCCAGGGATGTCTTTAAGGCTGTACCAGCCATGCTTCCTTTAATTGAACTGTTAGCCATAAGTCCTAATGCCAAAGAAGTATCTTCGACGCTATATTTCATGGCTCCTGCTACCGGAGCAACATATTTGAATGATTCACCCAGCATGCCTACGTTTGTATTCGAACTAGCGGATGCTTTTGCAAGGACATCCGAGAAATGCCCGGCATCTTTTGCTTTCAGTCCAAAAGCTGTCAAAGCATCCGTAACAATATCCGAGGTGCTTGCCAGATCTTCGCCGGAAGCTGCTGCCAGACTCATGATACCGGATATGCCTGCGGTCATTTGTTCTGGTTTCCAGCCTGCCATAGCCATGTAATTAAATGCCTGAGCTGCTTCAGTAGCGGTAAACTTCGTAGTTGCACCCATTTCCTGTGCTTTTGCGGTCAGATCATCAAATTCTTTTCCTGTAGCACCAGATATAGCCTGAACCTGTGACATCATACTCTCAAACCCTTTGTATGTATTCACAGTATCAGCCAGTCCTGCGCTCACTCCAAGGAACGTTGCGCCCTGTGCTATTGGATTCTTTGCAGCATTTAAAACCGTTCCCATTGGGGCAGTAGCGGCATCTACTATACTCATAGTTGCCGTAAATACGCTTCCGTCCCAGGCTGATGCTTTATCCATCACATCATCGATGATCGGACTTGCATTATCATCTGCACCCAGTTCCGCTGTCCCGGAAGTTCCATCGAATGTGGCCACTGCATCTTCAGCGCTTCGGATTATCTGCGTGGCTGTATCGTCAGCTTCCACTTAGAAATATCTG
>OAVC01000926.1_pt1 | contig 11909 bp, 9 predicted proteins | sample 1495261 | NCBI WGS metagenome assembly OAVC01 (sample SAMEA2580074, study PRJEB22360) | human gut metagenome | biome: human gut; feature: human-associated habitat; material: faeces | place: Denmark | collected 2008/2010
TTTCTTTTCAAAAAACAATACTCTCTATTCTTCATCCTCTGTCGCATCCCCTAACTGGCTAACCAGATTAGCGCGATCAGCAATAGACATTTTCTTATTCAAGGATGAAGTACTTTCCATTTTAGATTCAACTGTCCTTGAAGTTTCTGTCTCAGAAGCCTGTGCTTCACTTTCTGCATTCGACTCCTTCTGAATCTTGCCAGCCTTTATGCTGCCGCGGATTCCATTGATCACGAAAACCACGCCAAGCACAATAAAAATCACTCCCGCAACCATAAAGCCAGGACTGCTGCCCTCAGCACCATTTATTACATTCTGGCAAAGTGAAACACCCAGATAAGCCACATAAACCCCTGCCAGAATCATAACCAGGCAGGTTCTCATAGGCATAGCAGACTTCCCATTTCTGGCTTTCTGCTTCTCATTTACATCAGTCTCTTCCAGATTCTTATTTTCCATATTCATCCCCCCTTATGAAATAGCAAACTGACTCTCATACAGATTCGCATAGAAGCCCTTCTTCGCCAGCAATTCCTCATGTCTGCCCTGCTCGATAATATTTCCGTCCTTCATGACCAGGATCAGATCTGCCTCCTGGATAGTGGAAAGACGATGTGCTACAATAAAGCTGGTTCTTCCTTCCATCAACTCTGCAAAAGCCTTCTGCACCTTCACCTCAGTACGGGTATCAATGGAAGAAGTGGCCTCATCCAGGATCAACATAGCCGGGTGCATCAGCATAACCCTTGCAATGCAAAGAAGCTGCTTCTGTCCCTGGGAAATATTTCCGCCTCCCTCTGAAATCACGGTATCATAGCCGTTTGGCATACGCTTGATAAAACTGTGGGCATGTGCATGCTTAGCTGCCTCCATAACCTCTTCCAAAGTCGCATCCGGCTTTCCATAGGCAATGTTCTCGCGGATGGTTCCTGCCTTCAGCCAGGTCTCCTGAAGCACCATACCAAAGTTTCGTCTCAGGCTGTCTCTTGTCAGCTCTCTTACCGGATAACCGCTTACCTTAATCTGTCCCTTATCTACATCATAGAATCTCATAAGAAGGTTGATCATAGTGGTCTTACCGCATCCGGTAGGTCCGACGATGGCGATCCGCTGTCCAGGTTTTACGTCAATGGAAATATCAGTAAGAAGCGGAACTTCTTTTCTGTAAGAAAAGGAAACACTCTCCACGCTTACACGTCCGTCTGCTTTCTCCAGCTCCCAAGCATCTGGCGCATCTGGCTCCTGTGCCGGTGTATCAATAAAGTCAAAGAGACGTTTTGCACATGCCAGCGCATTCTCCAGCTCTGTGATAACGCCGGAAATCTCATTAAACGGCTTGGTATACTGATTTGCATAGTTCAGGAAGCTGGTCAGCTGTCCCACAGTCATACCGCCCTTAATTACTGTAAATGCACCAAAAATTCCAACTGCTGTGTAAACAAGACCATTTACAAAGCGTGTGGACGGGTTTGTAATAGAGGAAAAGAAAATCGCTTTGATTCCGCAGACGCGAAGCTCTTCATTTACTTTTCCAAACCTTTCATTAGCTCTCTCCTCATAAGAAAAAGCCTGCACGATCTTCTGATTTCCAACAAGCTCTTCCACAATAGAAGTCATCTCCGCTCTCTTCTCGGACTGCTCCTGAAACATGCGGAAGGTTCTGCCTGCGATAAAGCTTGCCACGAACAGGGAAATCGGAGTGAGCAAAATAACGATCACTGTGATCTTCACACTGATGGAAAGCATAAATCCAATGGTTCCAAAGATGGTCAGCACACCGGTAAACAGCTGGGTAAAGCCCATAAGGAGACCATCTGAAAACTGACTGACATCAGAAACAATACGGCTTAAAATATCTCCTGGCTGATTGGCATCTATATAAGATACCGGCACCTCCTGAAGATGGGCAAACGCCTGGCTTCGCACATCCTGCACCACGCTGTAGGTAACCTGATTGGTAAGAAGGTTCATCACCCACTGGGAAACTGCATTTCCCACAACGATCACAGCCAGAGCTCCAAGCACCTTCAAAAGTCCGGCTGTATTTACATTTCCCGGACCTACGATATTATCTACACCATTACCAATCAGAATGGGTGTATACAGGGTAAATCCAACGGTGACAAGCGCTGTCAGAAGCATAATGATAATTTTTGCTTTGTAAGGGCTGATAAATTTCAGTACCCTCTTCATAGTCTCTTTATTCCTTCCCATCAGCGGTTCACCTCCTGTTCGGAAAGCTGTGACAGGCAGATTTCTCTGTAGACCTCACAGGATTCCATAAGCTCTTTGTGTGTTCCCACACCAGCCAGCTCACCATCATCCAGAACCAGGATCTTATCTGCCTGCTTGATGGAGGTTGCTCTCTGGGAAACGATAAACACAGTCATTCCCTTTGTCTGCTCATGAATGGCATGACGAAGAGCCGCATCTGTGGCAAAGTCAAGGGCAGAAGCACTGTCATCCATGATCAGGATCTCCGGATCTCCCACCAGTGCTCTTGCTATGGTAAGACGCTGGCGCTGTCCGCCGGAAAGATTGGCGCCACCCTGACTTACCATGGTATTTAAGCCCTCCGGCTTACTTTTTACAAAACCACTTGCCTGCGCAATGGAAAGAGCCCGTTGGATTTCTTCTTCGGAAGCGTCCTCTTTGCCCCATTTCATATTGTCACGGATGGTTCCCTTAAACAGAACTGCCTGTTGTGGTACCATCCCCACCTTTTTACGAAGCTGTGAAAATGGATATTCTTTTACATTATTTCCATCAATTACCACATTACCGGAAGTTACGTCATAGAAGCGTGGGATCAGATTGACCAGAGTGGATTTACCACATCCGGTACCACCAATGATACCGATGGTCTCACCTGGTTTTGCCGTAAAGGAAATATGGGAAAGCGCCGGCTCCTTGCTGCCTGCATAGGTAAAGCTCACATCTTCAAAGACAACTCTTGCAGCGCCTGCATTTTCTTTCTGAACACTATTGCCCTGATCCGTGAGAGACGGCTGTGTATCCAGCACCTCATTCAGACGCACACCGGAAGCCATAGCCTTTGTCACTGCCACGATCAGGTTTGCAAGAGCGATCAGTGCGATCAGGATCTGGTTCATATAGTTTACAAGGGCAACCACTTCCCCCTGTGTAAGAATACCCACAGACACTTCCTTGCTTCCATACCAGAGGATTCCGATAATGGCAAAGTTCATGATAACCGTAGTGGCAGGATTCAGAAGTGCGGAAATTTTTCCCGCTCTTACCTGCACCTTGGTGTAATCGTCGTTTACTTCTGAGAATTCTTTATATTCTTCCTGCTGTCTTCCAAAAGCCCTTACTACTCTGGCACCCACATGATTCTCTCTGGTGATCAGGGAAATCCTGTCCAGGAATGACTGAGCCTTTTTGTAAATTGGCACTGTTGTGCGCATAATTCCGTAAATTACAATGGAGATCACCGGAACCGCAATCAGGAAGATCAGGCCAATCTTCACATCAATGGTAAAGGACATGATCACTGCACCCACAACAATAAAAGGGGAACGAAGGAACAGACGCAGCACCATGTTCACACCAGTCTGTGCCTGATTCACATCATTGGTGATCCTTGTCACAAGGGTAGGAGTTCCAAGCATATCCAGTTCTCTGTAAGAAAGCCTGCTGATATGGGAAAAAAGCTCCTTGCGAAGGGCAGTGCTGAATCCCATGGCTGCCTTTGCAGAGAAATACTGTGCTGTCAGGGAACATGCAAGACCGATCACTCCAAGCAGTACCATGATCACACACTGGTGCCAGATATAGACATTGTCCTGATTCTTAATGCCGATATCCATGATTCTGGCAACAACCAGAGGCACGATCAGCTCAAAGGTGGCCTCCAGCATTTTGAACAAAGGAGCCAGAAAACTTTCTTTCTCATAGCCCTTCAAAAATATAAGCAATCTCTTCATCTTACTTCTTATTCTCCTGGATTCGTCCATATAATCTGGTCATGGCGTTAATTCTGTGAATGATCTCATCCGTAAGCTGACCTCTTGTAAGACGCCATTTCCAGTTGTCTCCCAAAGTAGAAGGCGTATTCATTCTCGCTTCATTTCCAAGACAGAGATAATCCTGCAAAGGTACTACGCACACTTCTGCTACTGAGGACTGTGCCGCCCGGATAAGCCCCCATACACATTCATCTGTGTCTTTCTCCTCACAGGCTGTGTACTGGTTCACGTAGGCTCTGTTTGACTGGGTAAGGTTCCCAAGCCAGCCCTTCGTAGTCTCATTGTCGTGGGTTCCAGTGTATACAATGCAGTTTTTGTCATATCGGAAAGGAAGATATACGCTCTCGCCGCTTTCATCAAAGGCAAACTGAAGCACCTTCATACCCGGATATCCGGATTCTACCAGAAGCTCCCTGACACTGTCTGTAAGGAATCCCAGATCCTCTGCGATCACATCCAGATCCTTAATTTTCTCCTCCAGGACCTTGAACAGTTCTATTCCAGGACCTTTTTCCCACTTTCCATTCTCAGCGGTCTCATCTCCATAGGGAACTGACCAATACTCGTCAAAACCGCGGAAATGATCGATCCGGACCTTGTCGTACAGCTTCATACAGTGAGTCATACGAAGGATCCACCAGTTATAACCTGTTTTTCTGTGATATTCCCAATTATAAAGCGGATTTCCCCACAGCTGACCGGTTGCAGAAAAAGCGTCTGGAGGACATCCTGCCACTGCTACCGGTGTAGCCTCCTCATCAAACTGGAACAGATCCGGGTTCGCCCATGCATCTGCGCCATCAAAAGCCACATAGATAGGAAGATCACCGATGATCTTAATACCTCTGTCATTTGCATATTTCTTCAGCCGGTTCCACTGGCGGTAGAACCAGAACTGCTGAAAGGCATAGAAGCTGATATCTTCCTTCAGCTCCTCTCTTGCCTTAGCAAGCGTCTCCGGCTTACGTGTCTTTAAGTCCTCCGGCCACTGATTCCAGGAAATTCCCTCCAGGCTGTCCTTTACTGCCATATAAAGACAATAATCTGCAAGCCAGAAGCCCTGCTCTTTCTCAAAGGCTTCCATCTCCTCACGGATCAGCTGAAGCTCCTTTTCTTTCCCATCCATCTGGTAAAAACGTCTGTAAGCCTTCCGAAGAAGGGAAAATCTGGAAAGATAAACCTTCTCATAGTCCACATAGCTTCTGCTGCCGCCCCAGTCACATTCTGCACATTCTGCTGCTGTGAGAAGGTCTCTCTGGATCAATTCCTCCAAATCAATGAAATAAGGATTTCCTGCAAATGTGGAAAAAGACTGGTAAGGGGAATCCCCGTATCCGGTAGGTCCAAGTGGCAGAATCTGCCAGTATTTCTGACCCGCTTCTGCAAGCTGATCTACAAAAGCGTAAGCTTCTTTAGAAAAACATCCGATTCCATAGTTGGAAGGGATACTGGATATAGGCAATAAAATACCGCTGGCTCTCATCATATGTTCCTCCTGTCTGGTTCAATAACCATTATCTGCTTATTATACCGCTATCATGCATAATCGGTCAACAGGATAAAATAGCTTCGCAAATTTTATCCCGCTTTCGGTTGCTGCTCATAAAAACAGGCACCCGGAAAAATTCCGAATGCCTGTCATTTCCTTCAGCATCACATTTAAGTAATGCCAAAAGACTTATATTCTTTTGCCTGAATTATTTCTTGCTTGTATAACCGAAGAAGAAGTATCCAAGTGGTGTGTAATACATGCCGTCAATGTCTGGATTGAGCATATATGGCTGTGTATAGAAGTAGATCGGAGCAAGCACGCTGTCCTGTCCAATGAGGATATCCTCAGCTTCGTGGAATGCTTTCATACGCTCTTCCGGATCGGAAGTAGCTTTTGCTGCATCGATCGCTGCATCATAGTCTGGGTTAGAGTACTGAGCGTCGTTGTTACCGCCGTCTGTGTACCACATATCCAGGAATGAGCAAGGATCGTTGTAGTCTGCGATCCAGCCGTTACGGGCGATCTGGAAGTTACCATCTTTTCTGTTCTGAAGGAATACGTTCCAATCCTGGTTGTTCAAGTTAACAGTTACACCAAGCTCTGTCTGCCACATGTTCTGAAGAGCCTCACCGATCTTCTTGTGGTTATCAGCTGTGTTGTACAGATACTCTACAGTTGGGAAGCCTTCGCCGTTCGGATAACCAGCGTCTGCAAGAAGCTGACGGGCCTCTTCGCAGTTAGCCTCATAATCCTCATCGGAAATGCTGTAGTAAGAACCGCCTACTGTACGGAAGTCATCACTACCAGCACCAGCTGCATCATTTACACCGTTCGGTACATATCCGTCAGCCGGAACCTCACCAGCCTGAGAAACATTCTCTACGATGTAGTTACGGTCGATTACAAGTGAGAATGCTTTACGGATGTTAGGGTCAGAGAAAACTTCGTCCTCTGTGTTGAAGCATACATAGTAGGTTCCAAGATAGTCACCAATCTCAAGCTCGCCAGAAGCAAGGTAGGTCGGGATCTCGTCTACAGGAAGGTTCTCGATGAAATCAAGCTCTCCGTTGTTGTAACCTTTGAGCATTGCGTTGTTGTCATCAAGAAGTGTAAACTTGATAGTATCCGGTCCAAGATTCTCATAGTCATAGTAGTTCTCGTTTTTCTCCATGGAGATGTAAGCATTGTGAGACCACTCTGTCATTTTGTATGGTCCATTGCCAATGTATGTGCTTGGATCAAATGTCCAGTTGTCACTGCTCTCTACCATATCCTGACGAACCGGGAAGGTTGCCGGGAATGCCATGATTTCTTCGAAATACGGGCAGTCATAGGTAAGATCGATCTGAAGAGTCTGATCATCAACTGCTGTAATTCCAAGAGTGCTTGGATCCGCACTTCCGTCAGCAACTGCGTCATATCCTTTTACCATGTCGATCATGTAGCAGTAATCTGCTGCTGTCTCAGGATTTGCTAGACGCTGCCATGCATAAACGAAGTCACCAGCTGTTACAGCCTGTCCATCAGACCATTTGATTCCGTCACGAAGTTTAACAGTGTAAGTAACTGTACCATCTTCGTTCTCGGCCTTTTCCCAGGACTCAGCCTGTCCAGGAGCTGTGACAGCATTTCCTTCACCATCATTTACCCATTTAGCCAGACCTTCGAACATATGGTTGCACATGATAGCTCCATCAACTGCAGAGTTCAGTGCAGGATCAATTGTCTGTGGTTCAGATGCGATACAAAGGTTCAGATTGAATCCTTCGTCAGATGCTGTATCCTCGGCGAATACAGGAGTTGCTGCCATGCTTAATACCATAGCTGCAGTCAGTGCCATAGACATAAATTTTCTTCTCATTACATTTCCTCCTTTATGCTTTTTTGCGCCGCATGAGAGATGAGAATCGACGCTTGTATTCATCAGCTCTTCCGTGAAGAAGAACGAAATACCTAAACTCCCTTTATTTGTCCAGCAAATGGCAGGCTGCCCAGTGGCCCGGCTCGTGCTCTCTGAATACAGGGGCTACCTGGCTGCACTTTTCAGTGGCATATGGACATCTGGTGTGGAAACGGCATCCGCTTGGCGGATTCATAGGACTTGGTACGTCTCCTTCCAGAATAATACGCTTTCTTGTCCGGCTCAGCTTTGGATCCGGAACCGGAACTGCGGAAAGCAGGGTCTGTGTATATGGATGGATCGGATGTCTGTTCAGCTCATAGCTCTCGCCCAACTCAACAAGAGAGCCAAGATACATAACACCGATTCTGTTGGAAATATGACGGACAACGGAAAGATCATGGGCAATGAACAGATAAGTCAGACCCATCTGCTCCTGCATGTCTTCCAGCATGTTTACCACCTGTGACTGGATAGAAACATCCAATGCGGAAATCGGCTCGTCACAGACGATGAACTCCGGTTTTACTGCAAGGGCGCGGGCAATACCAACACGCTGCTGCTGACCGCCGGAAAACTCATGTGGATAACGGTTTGCATGCTCTGTATTTAATCCAACCTGCGCCAGCAGCTCTTTGATCATGTCAGCGCGGTCTTTCTTACTCGCTGCAAGCTTGTGGATATCAATGGCCTCTCCAATGATCTCACCAACTGTCATTCGAGGATCCAGGGAAGCGGACGGATCCTGGAAAATGATCTGCATTTTTCTTCTGTAGGGAAGCATTTTGGCAGCTTTGGCTTTTCCAAGAGGTTTGCCGTCTTTATCCAGAGGATTGTCGTAAATGGTTTCGCCATCATAAATAATCTTTCCTCCGGTTGGCTCATAAAGGCGAAGAATCGTTCTTCCCAGTGTGGTCTTTCCACATCCGGACTCTCCTACAAGACCGAGTGTTTCACCTTTTTTGATATAAAGGGAAACATCCTGTACAGCCTGTACCCCCGGACCTTTTATGCCATTTACCGGAAAATATTTTCGTAAATTCTCAATTTCAAGAAGCTTCTTTTCTTCTGCCATTTATTTCTCCTCCTTGTTCATAAGCTCCTGAACCCGAAGCCAGCAGGCGGAACGATGTTTCTCGCCCACTTCCACGTAAGGAGGCATTTTCTTCAGACAGATCTTCATGCAATGCTCACAACGTGGAGCAAACGGACATCCTTCCGGCGGATTCAGCATATCAACCGGGGTTCCCTCGATTGGGATCAATCTTTCATAGCTCTCGGCATCAACACGGGGCATGGAACGAAGAAGACCCTTTGTATATGGATGTGCAGGCTCGTAGAAAATGTCATCTACAGGTCCCTGCTCCACAATTTTACCTGCATACATAACGGATACCTTGTCACAGATATCTGCCACAACACCAAGGTTGTGTGTGATGAAAATGATTCCCATTCCGGTCTTTTTCTGAAGATCCTTCATCAGGTCAAGGATCTGTGCCTGAATGGTAACATCAAGTGCTGTGGTCGGCTCATCTGCGATCAGAAGCTGCGGATGGCAGATCAGTCCCATAGCGATCATGACACGCTGTCTCATACCGCCGGAAAACTCGTGTGGATACTGCTTCATACGCTTCTCCACATTATTGATTCCAACCAGTTCCATCATTTCCATGGCACGTTTCTGGGCTTCTTCTTTGCTGATTTTCTTATCATGGGCACGAAGAGCCTCCACCAGCTGATTACCGATGGTGTAAACCGGATTCAGACAGGTCATGGGATTCTGGAAAATCATAGCTACTTTGTTTCCGCGGAACGCAGTCATCTCTTCCTTGGAAAAAGAAAGGACATCTTTTCCCTCGAAGGTAATGGAACCTCCGATAACCTTACCTGGGGACTGAAGAAGCCCCATAATAGAATATGCCTCCTGGCTCTTTCCAGAACCAGATTCTCCAACAACTCCCATAACTTCGCCATAATCAAGGTCATAGGAGATACCGCCAACGGCTTTTACCTCGCCGGCCGGGGTAAAGAAGGAGACTTTCAGGTCTTTTACTTCCAGCAATTTATTTTTCTGTTCAGACATTGTTCTCCTCCTCTCTTATTTCTTCAGCTTCGGATCAAGAGCATCGCGAAGTCCATCGCCAAACAGGTTGAATGCAAGGATCATAATGCTCAGGATCACGGAAGGTACGATCAGTCTGTAAGTATAAGTGTACATACCGCTAAGTGCGTCTGTTGCCATGGATCCAAGGCTTGGAAGAGGTGCAGAAACACCAACTCCAAGGTAGGATAAGAAGGATTCCAGGAAAATTGCAGACGGTATCTGCAGGCAGGTAGTAACAACGATCTGTCCGATACAGTTTGGAAGCAGATGACGGCGGATGATTCTGCCGCCAGATGCACCAAGTGCTCTTGCTGCGGTTACATATTCCTGCTGTTTCAGCTGAAGTACCTGGCCACGGATAATACGACTCATGGTAACCCAGTATAACAGACCAAATGCAATAAACATGGAGATCAGGTTCGGTCCAAGTACATTGACAAAGGATTTCAGAGGACTGGTTCCTGATGAATTCACATAGTCGGTAAGGATTGGCTTCAGTGCAGTTGCAATCAGAAGAACAACCAGCATCTCCGGAACTGCATAAATAAGTTCAACAATACGCTGCATCACTGCGTCCACCTTGCCGCCGCAGTAGCCGGAAATAGCACCATAAAGGGCGCCGATCACCAGTACCAGGATGGCTGCGAATACGCCGACAGACATGGAAACACGGGCACCATACATAACACGGACCAGAATATCACGGCCATACATGTCAGTACCAAATACATGGGGGAATACTTTTTCCCCATTTGCCTTGCGCTCAAGCTCTGCCTGGGAATAACCGAAAATATGTTTCTTGATTCCAAGCTCCTTGCGGATGGAATCCTCATCTACGTTCTGCTCCTCAGAAGAGTCTTCTGAAGGTTTTGCAGCAACTTTTGCTTTTGCACGGATAACTGCTTCATCTTTCTTTGTAAATTTCTCGCCCTTTTTCTCAGCTTCTGCTTTCGCCTGGGCGATCATTTCATCTACATCCACTACATCAGACTGGGTTCTGGAAGCGATCTCGTCGTTCACACGCTGGGTGTCCTCCAGTGTGTAGTGATAGGGATAAAGGTTCTCAGCACCTTTGTTAAACTCGTCATAACCATATGGGATCAGAAGCGGACCCACAAAGGCAAATAAAAACAGGAATACGATCACACCAAGTGCAACCATAGCCACCACATTTTTCTTTAATCTTCTCCAGGCATCTTTCCAGTAGGAAACACTCTGGCGATCCTGAATAAAATCATCCTTCTCCTGTCTGGACGCAGATGCAAAATCATCCGGACTTAAATCTTGAAGGAGGTTCTCAATATCCGGCTGAAGACTCACCGGACATTTCTTAATCTTCTTATCTTCTGCCACGATCATTCTCCTCCTTTCGCAAGGCTGATTCTCGGGTCAGCAACCTTATACAGGAGGTCTACAACCAGGTTCATCAGAATAATAAATGCTGCCAGGAAAATGGTAGTTCCCATAATAACCGGATAATCACGGTTCTGGATGGACTGTACAAAGTAACGTCCAAGTCCCGGAATTGAGAATACGCTCTCTACAACGAAACCACCGCAAAGAGTAAAGGCTACCTGCGGTCCTAAATATGTAATAACCGGAATCAGTGCATTTCTAAGAGCATGCTTGAAAATAATTTTTTTGTTCTTCAGACCTTTGGCGCGGGCTGTCTTAATGTACTCCTGGCTTAAGGAATCCAGCATGGCAGAACGTGTCTGACGTGCTGTATAGCACATTGGGTAAAAGCCCAGGGCAAAGCATGGCAGTACATAGGCGCGCCATCCCTGCGACGGATCAAAAATAGACGGAAACAGATTCAGTGCATTGTTTCCGGTCAGGGTTACCAGAAGAACAGATGCCACAACGAAGCTTGGCATGGAGATTCCAAGTGTACAGATCACACGAAGAATGCTGTCTGTCAGCTTGCCTCTCTTAAATGCGGCAAGACAGCCAAGAGGTACACCCACCAGAATCGCCCATGCAAGTGCAAGCGCACCTACCTTGGCAGATACCGGGAACATATCCACGATAATGTCAAGAACTGCACGGTTCTTCTGCATCTTAAGTGATACACCGAAGTCACCGTGAAGAATATTTTTCAGATACATAAACAGCTGTACATAGACAGGCTTATCCAGTCCATATTTGGCATTCAGTGCAGCCAGTGTGGTCTCGGAAGGTGTTTTTTCACTGAGCCATGGGCTTCCAGGTACAGCATTCATCAGCAGGAAGGTAAGACAGGCTACCAGAAAGATAGTCAGAATCGCCATTCCAAGTCTTTTTGCAAAATACTTTCCCATTTTTCCTCCTTATTTTTTCCGGTCGAAAACATTTATTTCGTTTTCCTTTATGAGAGATGTCGTCAAAAATACCACACCCATATCAGACTGATTTCTGACCAGAGTTCATTTTTATAATATGTAA
>OAVC01000927.1_pt1 | contig 11909 bp, 8 predicted proteins | sample 1495261 | NCBI WGS metagenome assembly OAVC01 (sample SAMEA2580074, study PRJEB22360) | human gut metagenome | biome: human gut; feature: human-associated habitat; material: faeces | place: Denmark | collected 2008/2010
ATTCTAACAAGCGTGTTTCATATAATAATTGGTAATTATACACTTAAAAATATATAAGAAACAAGTAAACAAGGGTAAAATATACACTTTTCCCCATATCGTATACTGTTTTCCTGGATTACAACTAGTTGAATCCATCTTATCAGAATAACTCAAAAGAAAACAAAAGGATGGGAATACTCACTGGGAAGCGAAGATTACCCGCCTGAAAAACAATTGGTTTAACAAATCAGGGACAGGTATTTTTCTCCTGTCCCACGAGATATTTTAGTTCAGAAACCTTCGGGTTTACCATAGACCTTGAAGAGGCGTTTCAACTCTTTTGGGGTAATCGGCATGACAGTGCCATGGCGCGGATGGAAATCCATACTGATAGCATGGTCAATCACTTTGAAATGTTCCAGATCGGAACTTTCGGTAAACTGGTATTTACCTTTCGTATATACATCATACATCAAAATATACTTATCGGAACCAACCAGCGGGAAAATACCCGAACCTTCTACCGGATCCTTCGTCTGCTGTTTATAGTCATCCGATTCTGTCCATTGGCCGGAGGTTAGAGAGGAGGTAGTGGCCTTTTTAATTCCATTTCCATTCCCTTCCGTTTTGTAGAACAAATGATAGAGTCCATCTTTGTAAATAATGTCGCCGTCAATACATGATTTTTTGTTTTCCGGAAGAAACAGTGGCTTCGGTTCTCCTTCTATATCGGTAAAATCTTTGTTGGCATAAGCATAATAAATGATATCGGGACCATTGCCATGTTGCATGGACCAGTAAACCATGTACTTTCCTGCTTCCCTATCATAAATAGTTTGTGGAGCCCACACACGTTTCAGATCCTCCTGATTGGGATATTTTTTCTGGATATTCACGATATTGGAAGTCCAGTGTACAAGGTCTTTTGATTTCAATAATATCATGGCACGGTTAGAACTCCATCCATTGCCGGACACCATATCTGTCACCACCATATAAAATGTCTTCCCATCTTCACAGCGCAAGATATGGGGATCACGTACTCCACCTGTTGAACTAATCACACGGGAATCAAGTACCGGCTGATTTCCATTCAAGGCTTTATAATTATATCCATCGAGGCTAACAGCCATCCGGACGGCTTCTTCACTCATGCGATTGCCGGTGAAGTAAACAAACAGGTAAGCAGATTGCTGGCAATACCCAGTCAACACTCCCACAAATAGGAATGCGAAAAGAATTATATTTTTCTTCATATTCATCATCATTTCAATGCTTTTTCATCCATTGTTTTATTCTTGTCCATTCACTGTTTAGTAGTTGAAATCAGCAGGTTTCACATATACACGATATTCCTTAATCATACCCGGATACCCTTTTTCGGCGCGGGGCAGATAGCGGAAACCGGTCACATTTTCCACTTTGCTCAAGTCAATTACCAATTGATGAGGATAAAGAACATTGTCCACTGTCATCCAGAAAGTGGATTCCTGCAAGTCGAATATTTTGTCAGCTGTACGGTTGCCACTACGTGTTTCTTCACTATCGGCATAACGAATCTTCCAATGTTCGCGGGATACCGGTTTACTATCAACTCCCAGGACATCAAACTCTGCTATAGCTGCGATGTTATCATTTGCTTGTGGAGAAAGTGCTTCCAGACAGAAATAACGTCCTTTCACCGGAGTGGCAAATCGCACTTCCTGCCAGCCGTTACCCGGAGTGAAAGCTCCTTCATGGACCACTTTCTCACCCGTCAGTTTCAGTTTTTCTCCATCCTTGCGGTGTGTTTCGGGAGCTTTTTCACGAAGCACATCGAGAATTGGTTTCTTCAAACCTTTGATGGAAGCCCGGGTAGGACCTTTCAAATCCAGAACGAGGATTTCATTCTCTCCTTCTTTCAGCCAGCACCCCGGCATAAAGAGAGTCTGCTGCGGACCGATTTCCCAGAAACGCCCCATTGCATGACCGTTCACCCAGACCATACCTTTTCCCCATGTACTCATATCCAGGAAAGTATCTCCTACTTTATCCAGTGTAAAGGTGCTCTTATAATAGGCAGGCATAGTCGGTAATATCTTTGTATCGCTATATTTCTTATCTTTTATAAAGGAATAATCTACCGGGAAGTTATATACAGTCCAGTTTTTCAATTCCTTAGTCTGGTTACCCGAAATAAGTTCCACCTTTTCAGTGATTCCTTTGCGGTCGTGGATGGATTTGTCAAAGTTAACACGTCCCATTGCTTCCACAAGAATATCCAGTTGTGTGCCTTTTTTCAGCGCGGGCAGGGTCGTTGTAAATTCTCCCTTACGACGGTCCAAGCGTGCCAGCAGTTTACCGTCGGCATATATCTGCGCCCAGTCGTGCACTTCCGTAATTTTCAAAGTGGTGCCTGCAAGAGTCGTTTCGGGCAATGTGGTGCGATACAGAATCGTTCCCCATCCCTGGTTGAATTGTTCCATCGGTTGAATATCCACCGTTTGTTTTGCCTCCGGCAGATTTGAGAAAAGCGGAGCCACTTTATGGAAGTGAAACTCGGGGATTTCAATAATAGGCAGAGCTGCGGGCACTGCGGGCAACGTCTCACCTGCCGGAAGATAGTTTTTCAACAAGTCACGAAGCAAGAAAAACTTGTCGGTCGTCCATCCGGGTTCGCTAATCGGAGCATCATAATCGTATGAGCTGCACATGGCAGAATAAGCCGGGTTGTTCGCACCTCCCCAATGTCCGAAAGTCGTTCCTCCGTGAGTCATATACAGACTGAAAGAGATGTTCCGGTCGAGCATATCCTTGATGCCCTGTACCATATCTTTTGCAGGACGTGTCTCATGTTTGCGTCCCCAGTGGTCGAACCATCCGCTCCAGAACTCGCTACACATCAACGGAGTTTCAGGACGAAGTTCTTTGAGTTTTTTAAATTGCTGGTCGATATTGGCACCTGTTCCAAAGTTCACCGTCCAAATCAGGTCATCGAGCGCGTTATTGGTGAAGTTACTGCTCCAGTCACATTGAAACAGAGGTACATCGGTAAAACCGGATTCACGAACCAGGTCGCGCACGGCAGAGACATAAGGTTTGTCGATTCCATAAGAACCGTATTCATTCTCTACCTGTACCATGATGATATTTCCCCCTTTATTCACTTGCAGCGGAGCCAGTTGCTTACCGACCTCTTTCATAAAGATGCCTACCCGTTCCATATAATAGGGATCGAGCGTACGCAAGGCTATATCTTTTTTCTTCAACAGCCACCAGGGAAGTCCCCCCATCTCCCACTCCGCACATACATACGGACCAGGACGGACAATGACATACATACCGTGTTTCTGTGCCGCACGGCAGAAAGTTGCAATATCATTCTGACCGGAAAAATCGAACTTTCCTTCTTCCTGTTCATGGATATTCCAGAAAATATAAATACAAATAGTATTCATGCCTAATGCCTTGCACATCTCAATGCGATGCTCCCAATAAGCTTGCGGGATGCGGGTGTAATGCAACTCGGCAGCCTTCACCACAAACGGTTTTCCATCCAGCAAGAATGTGTTCTTGCCTGCCTCAAACTTCCGTGCAGTAGTTTGCGCCTGTGCAGTACTAAAGAAAATAACTGTAAAAAGTACCAGTAAAGCAATCAATCTGTTTTTCATGGTTTATTCAAAAATAGAATTTTAATAGTATACGGCAAAGGTAGGCGATTCACCTAAAAAGAAGGGCATAATTATCATTCAAAAAGGGTTGGAAATAAAGCAAAATAGCGCCAAATAGCAGATAAAACAACAATGGTCGGAAGATGAGAGGCATTTTACCATGCTCATCTTCCGACCATTTGTCCGGTATGTGATTACAATAAAATCAGTTTTCTTTTGTCAATAGACTTTCCAGTTCTTCCGCATTCAGGCGGAGGTAGAATTGTCCGCGATAGGCTACGGAGATAGCGCCCGTTTCCTCTGAAACAATAATGGCATGTGCGTCCGACTGTTGAGAGATTCCCATCGCTGCGCGATGCCGCAAGCCAAGTTCTTTCGGTATATTCAAATCATGGGATACAGGAAGAATACATCCTGCCGCCTTGATACGTTTTTTGCTGATTACCATTGCGCCATCGTGCAACGGACTATTCTTGAAGAATATATTTTCGATTAAACGTTGGTTGATCGCCGCATCAATCAGTTCGCCCGTACGGACAACTTCGTCTAAAGGAACGTTATGCTCAATGACAATCAATGCGCCGACTTTCTGCTTCCCCATATTCAAACAAGCCATTACCACCGGCATGATATCGTCATGCTTCAACGACTCTTTTTTCGAACCGTTAAAAAGACGGGCCAGTGCGCTGACATGTCGGTGAGACCCCAAAGTCAAGAGGAAACGGTGTATCTCATCCTGAAAAAGAACAATCAACGCGATCACACCCACATTCATCAATGTGTCGAAAATAGAGCCCAACAATTTCATTTCCAGCACTTGCGTCACCACCAGCCAGATCAGGATAAAAACCAAAATTCCGGTGAATACCTTGATGGAGCCGGAAGCTTTCATCAGTTTGTAGGTATAGTACAAAACAAAAGCTACCAGCAGGATATCGATAAAATCTTTTATACCAAACTCAAAAAACATGCACCCTCCTCTTATTTGTCATATCCACTCTCTATTTTTAATTTCTCTGTGATCCGGACAGCTTCCACCGCCTCACGCACATCATGTACACGCAGGATGTGCGCTCCTTTCATTAACGCAACAGTGTCCAATACGGTTGTCCCGTTTAATGAATCTTGCGGGGTTCCTCCCAATAATTTATAAATCATTGATTTCCGCGAAACTCCCACTAAAACGGGAAGTTCGAATATGTGGAATTCTTCCAGATGTGCCAATAGTTCATAATTATGTTCCAGTGTCTTTCCGAATCCGAATCCCGGATCGAGAATGATATCTTTCACTCCCAAGTCGCGAAGTTGCTGCACTTTACGGGCGAAATACAGGAAAACATCTTTTATCAGATTATCATAAGACGGTTCTTTCTGCATATTTTGGGGAGTTCCCTGCATGTGCATCATTATATAAGGTACTCCCAAGTCGGCTACTGTCTGAAACATCCGGTGATCCATTTCACCGGCAGCTATGTCATTAATCATAGCCACTCCATATTCTTTCACACATTCTTCCGCCACATCAGCCCGGAAAGTATCAACGGAAATAATGGCTTCGGGATGATTACGGTTCAGAATCTCCAAACCGGTGCGCAGTCTTCGCATCTCTTCTTCAGCAGAAATATGTTCGGCATTCGGTCGTGAAGAATAGGCTCCTATATCAATTATTGAAGCACCTTCATCAAGTATCTGCCGGGCCCGGGCAGCAATGTCTTCTTCAGTCTGCATCCGGCTACCGGAATAAAAAGAATCGGGAGGAACATTTAAAATTCCCATCACCTGCGGAGTAGCAAGATCGAGCAACCGCCCTTTTACATTTATATAAATAGGAGATATAGGTTTCATCATTGACAACATTCCTTTTAGATCGCCTACAAATGTAGATAAAAAAAGCAAGTATTCGTACTAAAAAGAAGAAATAAACGTATATTTGCAAACTATAGAAGAACCCGAAAAATTCATACCATGAGCCGATTAACCCTATTTCGCGTAGGATTTCTTTTCCTCATTTTGTTCTTTACCACTACTGCTAAAGCTCAAAAAGAGGCTGAAACCTTCAATGTTGACTCTACTCTCTATGAATATTATCAACGTTGTCAAGAATACTTGTTAGAGCCTGTTGTACTTAATATGTCCGACACTTTATTCCGAATGGCCGGCGAACGGCAGGACGAACGAATGCAGGCAGTAGCCATAGCCACTCAACTGGATTATTATTATTTTCAGGGAACCAATGAAGATAGTGTCATCCACTATACCAACAAAGTAAAAGAATTCGCCAAAGCCACTCATCAGCCTAAATATTATTATTTTGCATGGGCCAACAGGCTAGTTACCTATTACTTAAAAACAAGCAGAACAAACATAGCACTTTATGAAGTGCAAAATATGTTAAAAGAAGCTCAGAAAGAGGATGACAAAACCGGTTTGTCCCGTTGCTACAACATTATGTCGCAAATCTACACTATCAAAAGATTCGATTCGATGGCCTTCGAATGGCGGTTGAAGGAAATCGAACTAACTGAAAAATACAATATCGAAAACTATAATATTTCCCAGACGTATGCCCAGATAGCCAACTATTACATCAGCCAGAAAAAACAAAAAGAAGCATTGAGAGCTGTGGAAAAGGCCATTTCAACAGCCAATTCTTCTACACAGCAAATATCTGCCAAGTTGGAGTACGTTAACTACTACAGCAAGTTCGGTGACTTTCAGGCAGCCGAAAAAATATTGAAGGAATGTCAGATTGCATTCGAACAGGATAAAAGACTGGAATCGATCAAAAAGAGACTGTATAATATAGAATGTTTGTACTATCAGCAGACCAGGCAATATCAAAAAGCATTGGAAGCTGCAGAGATGCAAGAAAAGGAAGAGCACCGTTTAAGCGAAAGTATACTTAGCAGCAGTCACTATCGTACACAGGGAGAAATCTACCAGAAGATGGGGAATATGAACATGGCAGTCAAATATCTGCAAATGTATATCAACACCGACGACTCCTTAAAAATAGCCAATGAGCAAGTAGCCAGCAGCGAATTTGCCACCTTGCTAAACGTTGAGAAACTCAATGCCGAAAAGAAAGAACTAATGCTCCAGGCACAGGAAAAGGAGTTGCATAATAAAACAACATTGATTATCTCATTGATTATTTTATTAGGTATTCTATTCTTATTCCTTTATAGAGAAAACTTCCTGAAACGCAAACTGAAAGTTTCGGAAGCAGAACTCAAAACAAAGAATGAGGAACTTACGGTGTCGAGGGAAGAATTACGTAAAGCCAAAGACATAGCGGAAGCGAGCAGCCGGATGAAGACAACGTTCATCCAGAGCATGACCCATGAAATCCGTACACCGCTCAACTCTATTGTAGGCTTCTCGCAGGTGTTAAGCGATCACTACAGCAATAGTCCGGAAACACAGGAGTTTGTCAATATTATCAAGAGCAACAGTAACGACTTGCTCCGACTGGTCACTGACGTGCTCGCTCTGTCGGAACTGGATCAATATGAGCAACTGCCCACAGATGATGAAACAGATATGAATACGATCTGTCAACTTGCCTCTGAAGTGGCCAAAGACAACAGGCAAAAGGATGTGGAAGTTCTGTTCGAACCTGCAAAAGAAAACCTGCTCATACGCAGTAATTCGGAACGCATATCACAGGTGTTGAACAACCTGGCACATAATGCCGCCAAATTTACAACTCATGGCAGTATCCGCATAGCTTATTCCGTACTGGAAGCTGAAAAGAAAATTGAAATCAGTGTCACCGATACAGGAACTGGTATTCCGAAAGATCAGCAGGAGGCGGTATTTGAGCGTTTCTACAAAATGAATTCTTTCACACAAGGCACCGGTCTCGGACTGCCGATATGCCGGAGCATTGCCGAGAAGTTAGGAGGCAGCCTCCGGATCGACTCTTCCTATACGGACGGATGCCGGATGATACTGACTCTTCCTTTGGTATATGCCTAAGTAAAAATCTGTCCGAACTCCCATCAAATCCGAAAGAATAGCCTATCTTTGCAGCGTTTTAAATAAAAGATCAGGTTATGAAACTTTCTGCTCTTTACCAGATTTTTCTGGATTGCCAATCAGTAACTACTGATAGCCGGAACTGCCCGGACGGTTCTTTGTTTATCGCCTTGAAAGGTGAGTCATTCAACGGTAATGCATTTGCAAAACTAGCGCTAGACTCCGGATGCGCATTTGCCATTATTGATGAAGCCGAATATGCCGTAGAAGGTGATAAACGATATATACTTGTAGACAACTGCTTGCAGACAATGCAGCAACTTGCCAACTATCATCGCCGCCAACTCGGAACGCGTGTGATCGGTATTACGGGCACTAATGGGAAAACGACCACCAAAGAATTAATTTCCAGTGTTCTCTGCCAAGCCCATAACGTGCTTTATACTTTAGGTAATCTCAACAACCACATCGGTGTACCGACCACCCTATTGCGTTTGAAACCGGAGCATGACCTTGCTGTTATCGAGATGGGTGCCAATCATCCGGGAGAAATCAAGTTTCTTTGTGAAATAGCCGAACCGGATTATGGCATTATCACCAATGTAGGTAAAGCTCACCTGGAAGGATTCGGTTCTTTCGAAGGAGTGATTAAGACTAAAGGAGAGTTATATGATTTCCTCCGTAAGAAAGATGCCATCACCTTTATTCATCACGATAACGCTTATTTGATGAATATCGCGCAGGGATTGAACCTGATTTCTTATGGAACTGAAGATGATCTCTATGTCAACGGACAGATTACTGACAATTCGCCTTATCTCGCTTTCGAATGGAAAGCCGGCAAGGACGGTGAACGCCATCAGGTTCGCACACAGTTGATCGGAGAATATAATTTCCCGAATGCCCTGGCTGCCATCACTATCGGACGTTTCTTCGGAGTGGAAGCGAAGAAGATTGATGAGGCTCTGGCAAGCTATACGCCACAGAACAATCGCTCCCAACTTAAAAAGACAGAAGATAACACGCTTATCATCGATGCATATAATGCAAATCCAACCAGCATGATGGCTGCTTTGCAAAACTTCCGGAACATGACAGTCCCCCACAAGATGCTCATATTAGGAGATATGCGCGAACTGGGTGCTGAAAGCCCGGCCGAACATCAGAAAATCGTTGACTACATAAAAGAAAGTGGTTTTGAGAAAGTATGGCTCGTAGGAGAACTGTTTGCCGCAAGCGAACATTCTTTCAAAACGTACGCCAATGCGCAGGAAGTTATAAAGGATCTGCAAGCTAACAAACCCAAAGGGTATACTATTCTTATCAAAGGCTCTAACGGAATCAAACTTAGCTCAACGGTAGAGTATTTATAACGGAAAAATAAACGAGTGAACAGTAAATGATAAACGGTGAATATTGGATGCAACCATTATTCACCGTTTCTATTTTTCATTCACTGCTTATTCATCATTCTGGGGCGTACGACATAATAGGCTATTAAACTAGCCAGAATCGCTCCCGTAGTATTAGCTGCAAAGTCCAACCAGTCTCCACCCCGGTAAGTAGTACAATATTCCTGCAACAATTCCACACAACCACTAAAAAGTACAGGGCAAAGGAATGCGCCTACCCATGCATGCCATATCGGAGCATTGTCCCTGCGATGTGCACGCAAAAATTCCAGCCACAGCATCCCCGACATACCCAAATACATACAAACATGAACCAGTTTGTCGAGGTTGGGAATTTCATCTAAATCCGTCTTAGGCGGTTTAAAGAACGACAGATAAATCACTGTCAGAATGATAAAAAGCGAGATTGGATATTTCTTAATATAAGATAGCATATCTAAATAATGTTACAATTTTCGTGCAAATATAAGTATCATTTTCTATATTTGCGCTCTAATACGTATATTTTATAACGATTTGTAAGATAAAACAAGATTTATGGCAAAAAATGATAGAGCAAACTTCGGCAGTAAATTAGGAGTCATACTCGCTTCTGCCGGCTCTGCAGTCGGATTGGGTAATATATGGAGGTTTCCCTATGAAACAGGAAACCATGGAGGCGCTGCTTTTATATTGATCTATTTAGGCTGCATTCTTCTTCTGGGATTGCCTATTATGATTGCCGAGTTCCTGATAGGACGCCGTTCGAGAGCTAACACAGCTAGAGCATATCAGAAATTAGTACCTGGAACACATTGGCGTTGGGTAGGACGCATGGGGGTATTGGCAGGCTTCCTGATACTTAGTTATTATGCTGTAGTAGCAGGATGGACACTCGAATATATTTTTGAAGCTGCTACTAATGGCTTTGCCGGAAAAACCTCCGGAGAGTTCATATCCTCTTTTCAACAATTCTCCAGTAGCCCATGGAGACCGGTTGTATGGTTGGTGGCATTCTTGTTGATTACTCATTTCATCATTGTGAAAGGGGTAGAAAAAGGAATCGAAAAGTCCTCCAAGATCATGATGCCTACCCTGTTTATCATTATCCTCATACTGGTTGTTTGCTCGGTCACTCTGCCGGGAGCCGGTGCAGGTATCGAATTCCTGCTCAAGCCCGACTTTAGCAAAGTGGACGGAAATGTATTTTTGAGTGCCATGGGACAAGCGTTCTTCTCATTGAGTTTGGGAATGGGATGCCTTTGTACGTACGCCTCCTATTTCAGTAAAGAAACCAACCTGACCAAAACAGCTTTCAGCGTAGGAATCATTGATACCTTTGTGGCGATACTAGCCGGATTTATCATCTTCCCGGCAGCTTTTTCCGTAGGCATACAACCTGATTCAGGTCCGAGTCTGATCTTTATCACCCTGCCTAATGTATTCCAACAGGCATTTAGCGGAGTTCCCATACTGGCATATATATTCTCTGTCATGTTTTATGCGTTGTTGGCAATGGCTGCTTTAACTTCTACCATTTCCCTGCACGAAGTAGTAACCGCTTATTTACATGAGGAGTTCAACCTCTCCCGTGGAAAAGCAGCAAGGTTAGTCACCGGCGGTTGTGTCTTCCTCGGAATATTCTGTTCACTATCACTGGGAGTCATGAAAGGATTTACCGTTTTCGGACTGGGCATGTTCGACCTCTTCGACTTTGTAACAGCTAAAATCATGTTACCACTGGGCGGATTGTGCATCTCCCTCTTTACCGGATGGTATCTGGACAAGAAGATTGTATGGTCGGAGATTACCAATGACGGTTCATTAAAGGTACCGGTATACAAACTCATTATCTTTATATTAAAATATATCGCACCAATCGCCATCTCACTGATATTTATCAATGAACTGGGATTAATCAAGCTATAATGTGGAAAGACTTCCTTTATTATACTAAAACAGAACGACAAGGCATTATCGTCCTTGTCGTTCTTATTTTAGGAGTATATGCCGCCCCTAAACTCTTCTCCTTTTTCACACACGCTGAAGATACCGACTGCAGAGAGAACGAGAAGTTCGATAAGGAATACAACGACTTTATTTCCTCCCTCCGGGAAACCCAACCTCACCAAAAGTCCGGTCATTCTTTTCAATCATCCCCTCAAAGGGAAATCAAACTTGCGGTGTTCGATCCGAACATCGCAGACTCTACTACTTTTCTTTCGCTTGGGTTACCATCCTGGATGATAAAGAATATCCTGCACTATCGCTATAAACAAGGTAAATTCCGCCACCCAGAAGATTTCCGAAAGATATATGGACTCACGGAAGAACAATACCAGACTCTTCGTCCTTATATACAAATTACAGAAGATTTCAGTTCGACAAATAAAGACACGGTACGATTGTTAACCACACCAAGCATACAACGGGACACCCTTGTGAAATATCTCCCGGGAACTATCATCAGCCTCAACTCCGCAGATACCACCGAACTGAAGAAGATTCCGGGAATCGGAAGCAGCATTGCCCGGATGATTGTGAATTACCGCGAACGGCTGGGAGGCTTTTTCCGAATAGAGCAGTTACAGGAGATTCATCTAAAGGCAGAGAAACTCCGTCCGTGGTTTTCCATTGACACCCATCAGACACGCCGCATCAATGTAAATAAAGCCGGCATGGAACGAATGATGCATCATCCATACATAAACTACTACCAAGCAAAGGTTATCATAGAATATCGGAAAAAGAAAGGATTCTTAAAAAGTCTGAAGCAATTATCTCTCTATGAGGAGTTCACTCCTATTGATCTTGAACGGCTAGAGCCCTACATTTGTTATAATTAATAAAAAAAAGATGCATTCCTATCACACCAGACAAGAATGCATCACACACAAACAAAACA
>OAVC01000931.1_pt1 | contig 11855 bp, 7 predicted proteins | sample 1495261 | NCBI WGS metagenome assembly OAVC01 (sample SAMEA2580074, study PRJEB22360) | human gut metagenome | biome: human gut; feature: human-associated habitat; material: faeces | place: Denmark | collected 2008/2010
CGCCGGAGCCCCGCCGCCGGGCGGGTGCGCACCCACGAGCGACCAGCCGATCGGAGCCTGGCCGGCAGCGCCGAGCACGATCATCGTGACCGGAGGGCCGACAACGAGCGTGGTGATTGCGACAGCGCCACGCTCGGCCTCGTTGCCCATGGTGCCCATCAGTCCAGCGTACATAGCATTGTTGGCGCCGGTGCAAGCCGCCAGCATCACCATGGCAGAGATGCCAAACAGGTTGTCGTTGAACACATAAAGAATGAGCAGCGACACGGCAACGACCACGATTTGCTTGACGGCGATGATGATGGCACCGCGGGCAGCGGCGGCAGGAGCACTCTTAAACGAAATCGTCGTACCGACGATAAGCAAAAAAGCGCCCACGAGCGGGCCAGCGCCCTGCTGGGTCATGCCAAGCGTAAAGCTGCCGAGCGTTTTGAACAGGTCGGGGAATAGCGTGTTGAGCAGGCAGCCCAACAAAAGCGGCACCAAAATATTGGCACCCGGGATGGAGGACATCTTAAAGAACGGCTCCTTTGCCGCCGGCGCCTCCACCGCAGTCGATTCACTCATATATATATCTCCTTTGGATGCATGCGAATCGTAGCCGCACGCGCCTATATCAGAAAGAAGGCGACGGTCCCGAGTCGCAGGAGCCGTCGCCGAACAATCGTCGTGGGGTATTACCCGTCCAGGACGATGCCGCCGTCGCAGTCACCGATCTCGCCGTTCACGAAGCTGGCGAGGTCGGAAGCGAAGAACAGCACCATCTGCGCAGGCTCGCTGGCCTGGGCGGCGCGGCCCAGAGGAATACCGTTGATGATGCGCTGAGAGTTCTCGTCAGAGAGAATCGAGGTCATGTCGGTAAGCGTGAGCGACGGGCACACAGCGTTGCAGCGGACGCCGAACTTACCGCCCTCCTTGGCGACCGCCTTGGTAAGGCCATTGACACCGGCCTTGGAGCTCGCGTAGGCCGCGGTGCCGAGCAGGCCGCCACCGATCTTGCCAGCGACAGAGCTCACGTTGACGATAGTGCCGGCATGGGCCGCCTTAAAGTGCGGGTACACGGCGTTCATCATAGTGAAGGTACCGTTGAGGTTGATGTCGATGGTGCGACGCCACTCGGTGTCATCGATCTCGTCGAACTTCTTGGTGCTGATGACGCCAGCGCAGTTAATCAGGATGTTGGTCTGCGGCAGATCGGTGAAAATCTGCTCGACGGTCTCGCGCGCCTTGGGTGCATCGGCGACATCGAGCTGATAGAACTTGTTGCCCTCGCCAAGCTCGGCCACAGCGGCCTCGCCCTTAGCAGCGTTCCTTGCGATGAGCGCGACGTGTCCGCCGCCCGCAACGATACCCTTGGCAATCTCGAGGCCAATGCCCTGAGTGCCACCGGTAACGATCGCGGTCTTGCCCGTGAAGTCAAATGCCATGACTCCATCCCCCTTTATGTAAGGTGTCTCCTTGCGGGAAGTTGGAGCATCGCACGTGGCGATTATATGAGTCCCAGTCGTCATGGTGGTGACAACCCCTCGCCTAACCGCGTGCATGATAGTTCTTTAAAACGCTTCAGCAATTGAATGATTTTAAGTCTTTATGCGCTCTTTATATTGCCCACTGTATGAGGCCCGCGTATGGGGGTATCATCTTTCACCGAAAATAGTTTCTAGTGTTAGGGGTTTTCGGTGGAAGATACCGATTTCCATGAGCTTGGGAGTCAGCTCCTTACCGAGTTTGGCGGCATTCACCAGCGCGTTTCGCGCTTTGTGGACAAAGCTCTCAGCGGCGAGATGGCTGTCATGCGCGCCCTTATGCTCGCTGGCGGTTCGCTCACGCCGAGCGAACTCGCCGATCGCGCCTGGGTCTCGAACGCCCGCATCGCCAATATCCTACGCGCTCTCGAAGCCAAGGGTTGGGTTGAGCGTGAGCACTCAAAGACCGACCGTCGTCGCGTACACGTCATAGTGACCGACAAGGGATTCCAGGATCTCGAAATCAAACGCCGGGAATTCGAGGACCGCACCGCGGCTTTCCTCGAGCAGCTCGGCGAAACAGATACCCAAGAGATGGTGCGCCTTCTTAGACGTGCCAACGAAATTATCGACCGCAATCAAGAAAGGAGAGATGCCGAGTGAGGATTCTCAAGCTCTTTAAAAAGCATATCCTGGCACTGTTCACAGCTATCGTACTCATCGTAATCAGCTGCAACGCCGACCTGGCACTGCCTACCTATATGAGCGATATCGTCGACGTGGGCGTGCAGCAAGGCGGTATCGCCTCGCCCGTACCCGACACCATCCGCGCCGAATCGCTCGACGACCTCGAACTCTTTATGAGCGCCAAGGACGCCAAGGCTGTGGAGGCCGTGTTTAGCAAGGCTGACAAAAACGGCATTCGAACGTACAAGGGCACCGAGGAGGAGCGCGCCGACGGCGGCAAGATTGCCGACATCATGAGCCTGCCTGAGACCGTCGTCCTTTCGTTCAACCAGGGCATCGATGCCGACTCCATGGGCGACATGATGGGCACGTCCGGTGAGAAAGACAACAGCGGCGCTCAGGCCATGCCCACCCCCGAGCAGATGGCGGCAATGACGCCCGAGCAGCTCGCCGAGATGCAGCAGAAGGCCGCAGCGGCGCAGAGCATGCAAAAGCAGATCGACGCCGACGGCGGCAAGATCACCATGAAGAGCCTGCGCCTAGGCGTTGAAGGCGGTCTTATCGATCAGGGCAAGCTCGTCGAGGGCGCCAACGATATGGCGGACAAAATGGGTTCCATGTCGGGCTCCATCGTGACCCAACGCGCCGTGAGCTATGTACAGGACGAGTACAAGGCACAGGGCATCGACCCCGCCGATGTGCAGAACGCCTACCTGAGCCGCATGGCGACCACTATGTTTGGGCTGTGCCTGGTGTCGCTCGTCGCCACCATCCTGACCGGTGCCGTGGCTTCGCGCACCGCCTGCTCCATCGCCCGCGACCTGCGTCGCGAGACCTTCAACAAGGTTATGCACTTCTCGCCGGCCGAAGTGGGCAAGTTTAGCCAGGCCTCGCTCATTACCCGCTGCACCAACGACATTCAGCAGATCCAGATGGCCGCAACCCTGTTTATCCGCATGTGCCTGATGGCCCCCGTCATGGGCATCGTCGCCGTCATGCGCGTCCTGGCCAACCACACCGGCCTGGAGTGGACCATCGCCGTGGCCATCATCGCCGTCTCGGCCGTCGTCGGCGTGCTTATGGGCCTCACCATGCCCAAGTTCAAAAAGATGCAGAGCTTTGTGGACCGCGTGAACCTTACCGCCCGCGAGCTGCTCGACGGCCTTATGCCCATCCGCTCATTCAACCGCGAGGAGCATGAGCTCGAGCGTTTTGACAAGGCTTCGCTCGACCTGATGACCACGCAGCTCTACACCAACCGCGCTATGAGCTTTATGATGCCACTCATGATGCTCGTCATGAACTGCATCACCGTGCTCATCGTGTGGTTTGGCGCGCAGGGCGTGTCCGACGGCGTGATGCAGGTCGGCAACATGATGGCGTTTATCTCCTACACCATGCAGATCGTCATGGCGTTTATGATCCTCACCATGGTTTCGGTCATCCTGCCCCGTGCCGAGGTCGCAGCCGAGCGCGTGGAAGAGGTCATCACCTGCCCCACGAGCATCAACGACCCTGCCTCGCCCAAACTGCCCGCAGCCAGCGCGCCGCGCGGTGAGCTCACCTTCCGCGACGTGAGCTTCCAGTACCCCGATGCCCGCGCCGATGTCATCAGCAGCGTGAACTTCACCACACATGCCGGTCAGATGCTCGGCATCATCGGCTCCACGGGCTCGGGCAAGTCCACGCTCGTGCAGCTGATTCCGCGCCTGTACGACGTCACAGGCGGCAGCATTTCGCTTGACGGCGTCGACGTGCGTGACATGACTCTCTCCGAGCTGCGTCGCCGCATTGGTTACATCCCGCAGCAGGGGCGCCTGTTCTCGGGCACTGTCGAGAGCAACCTCAAGTTTGCCGGCGACATGGTGAGCGATGATGACATGCACCAAGCAGCGCGCATCGCACAAGCCGAGGACTTTATCGCCGAGCGCGAGGGCGGCTACGACTCCCCCATCAGCCAGGGAGGCTCCAATGTCTCGGGCGGTCAGCGCCAGCGCTTGGCCATCGCCCGCGCATTGGCCAAAAAGCCCGAGGTCGTGGTGTTCGATGACTCGTTTAGCGCCCTCGACTACAAGACCGACGCGCGCCTGCGCGAGGAGCTGGCCAAAAACGTTACCGACGCCGCACTCGTGGTCGTGGCCCAGCGCATCGCGACCATCATGCACGCCGACCAGATCATCGTGCTCGATGACGGCCACGTAGTGGGCACCGGCACGCACGAGGAGCTGCTACGCAGCTGCCCGGCGTACCTGGAGATCGCACAGTCGCAGCTTTCCGCCGAGGAGCTGGGGCTTACCCAAAAAGAAATTGCAGCCGTCATGGAAGGAGGCGAGCGCTAATGGCAGACGAGACCAAGACTCAGATTCCCAAGCCCACCCGCCAGCGTGGTCCCATGGGCCGCATGGGCGGCATGCGTCGTGGCGAAAAGGCCAAGGACTTTAAGGGCACCATGAGGCAGCTGCTCGGCTATATCGGCCAGCACAAGATTGCCGTGTTTGCCGCCGTCGCCTTTGCCGTGTGCTCGGTCATCTTTAACATTGTGGGGCCCAAGGTGCTCGGTCAGGTTACCACCAAACTGTTCGAGGGCTTAGTTGCCAAGGTCAACGGCACCGGCGATGTCGACTTTGCCTGGATTGCCAAGACGCTCGGCTTTTTGCTCTGCCTGTATCTGGCGAGCTCTGTCTGCAGCCTCATCCAGGGCTGGCTCATGACCGGCGTCACGCAAAAGATCTGCTATCGCATGCGCAAGGAGATCGCCGCCAAGATCGCCGTCGTTCCGATGAGCTACTTTAACGGACACAGCAAGGGCGACGTGCTCAGTCGCATCACCAACGACGTCGATACGCTCGGCCAGTCGCTCAACCAGAGCGTGACGCAGCTCATCACGTCGGTGACGCAGATTATCGGCGTGCTCGTCATGATGCTGTCGATCAGCCTGCCGCTCACCGGCGTCACCGTGCTCACGCTGCCGGCCGCCGCGATTATCCTGACCGTGATGATTCACTTCTCGCAACCGTACTTCCGCGAGCAACAGCAAGTCCTGGGCGCCGTCAACGGCATTATCGAGGAGGACTTTGCCGGCCAGAACGTCATCCAGGTGTTCGACCGCGCCGAGGCCTCAATCGAGGAGTTCGACCGTCAAAACGACCGCCTCTTTATTAGTGGCTGGCGCTCGCAGTTCCTGTCGGGCCTGATGATGCCGCTTATGAGCTTGGTGGGCAACATGGGCTACGTGGGCGTCGTCGTGGTAGGCGCGCAGCTCGCGCTGACCGGCAATGCCACGCCCGGCGACATCCAGAGCTTTATCCAGTACGTTCGAAACTTTACGCAACCCGTGCAGCAGCTGGGCAACGTGAGCAACACGATGCAGTCGATGGCCGCCGCCACCGAGCGCGTGTTTGAGTTCCTGGCCGCGCCCGAGGAGGAGCAGAAGGCCGACGCGCAGATTCCCGAGAAGCGCCCCGGCCACGTAGAGTTTGACCACGTCAAGTTTGGCTACACGCCCGACAAGACCATCATCCACGACTTTAGCTGCGAGGCGCAGCCCGGCCAGACCATCGCCATCGTCGGCCCCACCGGCGCCGGCAAGACCACGCTCATTAAGCTGCTGCAGCGCTTCTACGACGTGGACGGCGGTTCGCTGCGCGTCGAGGGCGTCGACGTGCGCGACTGGGACCGCGCGGCGCTGCGCGGCGAGTTTGCCATGGTGCTGCAGGACACCTGGCTGTTTAACGGCACCATCCGCGAGAACATCCGCTACGGACGCCCCGATGCGACCGACGCCGAGGTCGAGGCCGCCGCACGCGCCGCACGCTGCGACCACTTTATCCATACGCTCGCCGGCGGTTACGACTTTATGATCAACGAGGAGGGCACTAACCTCTCACAGGGCCAGCGCCAGCTCGTGACCATCGCCCGCGCCATTTTGGCCGACCGCCCGGCACTGATTCTGGACGAGGCGACTTCCAACGTCGATACCCGCACCGAGGAGCTTATTCAGCGCGCCATGGATGCGCTGATGCAGGGCCGCACCAGCTTTGTCATCGCGCACCGCCTGTCCACGATCCGCAACGCCGACGTGATCTTGGTGATTCGCGACGGCGATATCGTCGAGAAGGGCACGCACGACGAGTTGCTCGCCCAGGGCGGCTTCTACGCCGACCTATATAACTCGCAATTCGACGAGGCGGCGTAAATTCTGCTGCAGGGAACGAATAACGCCCGAGAACGGGGACGCAGGACAACCTGCGCCCCCGTTTTTTCGTCCACGGCACTCGAATTAGCTCTCTTGGGGCCCGATTGACAGCCCCTTCCGGACCCCGTGGCCAAAAAAGGTCAAATATGAGTACTGTTACATTTTTAGTAGCAGCCAAAACCGCCTCAAATGACCTCTTTGCGGCTTCTATACGCCTTCAAATTAATCAAAACGCCCGTTAACATGCTTCTGTGTGCCAACGTTAATGAACATATTTGCTGTTATGCCTATTATCTTGTAAGCTCGATATGAGACTACGCCAGCAACAGTACTCATATTTGCCATTTTTTGCCCACGGGGTATGCCGCAGAAGATCCAACTTGCTCCAGCGTGCCGTACGCCGACCCCCTTCCGGCGAGTGCCGACATTTTCCCAGATAAAACCGACCAAAATAAACCTGTCCCTTTTTGGTAGGTTTCGGGGTGACAAGGGGTTGCACTTTAGCGTGCGACAGCGGATAATGCCGAGCATTCGACAATACGCTTATTGCTCTTTCTATAGATTGAGGAGACCCCTATGGCCATGGAATTCAAACGCAGGCTGCCGATCCCCATGGAGATCCGCGAGGAAATGCCACTTTCTGCCGAGCTTACCGCCAAAAAGCAGGCATTTGACGCCGAGGTCGCCAAAGTCTTTACCGGCGAGGACGCACGCAAGGTGCTCATCATCGGCCCGTGCTCTGCCGACCGCGAGGATTCGGTGCTTGAGTACATGAACCGACTGGCCAAGACCGCCGAGGAGGTCAAGGACAAGCTCATCATCATTCCGCGCGTCTACACCAACAAGCCGCGCACCAAGGGCACCGGCTACAAGGGCCTGCTGCACAACCCCAACCCCGAGGCTCCCGACGATCTGCTCGAGGGCGTCAAGGCCATCCGCCATATGCACCTGCGCGTTATTGAGGAAACGGGCTTCTTCACCGCCGACGAGATGCTCTATCCGTCCAACTACCAATACCTCGTCGACCTGCTGAGCTATGTTGCCGTGGGCGCACGCTCGGTCGAAAACCAGGAACATCGCCTGGTGTCGAGCGGCATTTCGGTACCCGTTGGCATGAAGAATCCCACTGCCGGCTCTACCACCGTTATGCTCAACTCCATTTACGCCGCGCAGGCGCACCAGAGCTTCATCTTCCGCAACTGGGAGGTCGAGTGCGACGGCAATCCGCTCGCGCACGCCGTTATGCGTGGCTACATCGGTCTCGATGGGCGCACCTACCCCAACTACCACTACGAGCACCTGGAGCGCCTGGCCGAGCGCTATACCGAGCATGCCGGCTATGCCAATCCGGCAGCGATCATCGACTGCAACCATGACAACTCGGGCAAGCGTCCGCTGGAGCAGTATCGCATTTGCAAGGAAGTGCTCGACAGCTGCCGCCGCAACGAGTCCATCTCCAAGCTGGTCAAGGGCTTTATGATCGAGTCTTACCTGGAGGACGGCAACCAGCCGGTCGACGGCGGCGTCTTTGGCAAGTCGATCACCGATCCGTGCCTGGGCTGGGAAAAGACCGACTACCTCATCCACGAGATCGCGGAACGTATTTAGTTACGCGGTTTTACCAAACCGCGTAACGGCTCGACGCTGCAAACCCGCCAGAACGGCAATCTGCCTTTCAGCTTCGACGGCATGACCAGAAGGTCAATGCCGCCTCGTTTCAAGGCACCTTGCTCGCTCTGGCGGGTTTTCGCTGACGTTTTTTCGACCTGCATTGTTGCCAAGGTTGGCACCAATGACTAATGCGGTAACTAGCTACGTCGGTCCGCTTGACCGGCTGGGTTTCCGAGGTGCCCCAGGTCGCCGCGAGAGAGGAGCGAAGCGTACTTTGGTACGCGAGCGACGGTTTGAGCGGCGAGATGGGGTGCCTCGGGAAGCCGGACGATTAAGCGGACGGTTCCTGCTGCGTAATGCAGTGGATATTTCCACCACCGAAGACGACCTGCTCGGACTGAACGCCGACGCACTTGTAGACGCCCTCGCCCCAGACCTCGTCGTAGATCTTCTGGAGCGTGTCAACGGCAAGCTGATCGTTCTCGTCGCCGTACTGCGGGACGATAACGCCGTGGTTGGTGACCAGGTAGTTCATGTAGGAGGCGATCAGCGGCTCGTCGGCAACGCGCGGCTCGGCGTTCTCGTCGGCGTCGATGGTGTCGCAGGAAGCCTGGTCCATGAACAGCGGGTTCACAGGCATGCAGAGCTTGTAGACCTTCATCTTGCGGCCCTTGGCGTCAACGGCGTTGGAAAGGGTCTCGTAGACAGCATGGCACTGCTCGTAGAACGGATACTCGGGATCGTCAGTCCAGATGCAGGCCATGACGCCCGGAGCGATGAACGTGGCGACGTCATCGATGTGACCGTTGGTCTCCTCGGGGTCGATGCCCTCCTTGACCCAGATGACCTTCTCGACACCCAGATAATCCTTGAGGTGTTCGTCCATATAGGCGCGAAGTTCCTCGCTCCAGGGCTCGAACTTCCTCTTGAACTTGGGCCAGATGGACTCGGGATCCTCTTCCTCCTCCAGAACCGCAGAGCAGGTGCGGCCCGGGGAAAGCAGGCACTGGTCGGTCACGACCACGGTACCTTCGCCGTCGACGGTGATGGAACCGCCCTCGAGGATCATGTCATCGGGACGATAACGACGACAGCCGGAAAGCTCAGCCATCTTAAGGGCGATCTGCTCGTCCTTGTCCCACGGGAAGTACAGGCCGTCGACAAGACCGCCATAAGCGTTGAAGTGCCAGTGGTTGGCGCGCTTATCGCCCTTGCCGTTGATAACAAAAGTGGCAGCGGTGTCGCGGAACCAAGCGTCGTCGGTGGTCATCTCGATAACGGTAACGTTCTCGTCTTCCTCAAAGACGGCCTTGCAGTTGGCGTAGTCGGCCTGATTGACGCATATGGTAACCGGAGTGAACTCGGCAATAGCGCGAGCGATGGCGGCATACTGCTTCTGAGCCGGCTTGGCGCCATGGGCCCAGGTATCGGTGCGATGGGGCCAGCCCATCCACACGCGATCCTGCGGAGCGAACTCAGCAGGCATAAAGTAGCCGTCGGCCTTAGGGGTGGACTCGGACTCGGTGATCGTACGCATAAGATTTCCTCCAAATCGAACGATCGCTTGCTGCAGGCGGGTTACCCGCAGCCTAAAACCAAGAGGTGGCGGACGCCCGTTCCCCGGCAAAGGTCGGGGCGCCCGGCGCCGGTTTTCACGGAGTCGCACCGGCAAGCGACGACGTAACCTGGCGCGCGGAGACAAAACGCACGAAGGATACGGAAGAGAGATTGGGGCGGGCGGTGGTTACCAGAGCTATCGTTCACACCCACCCCGGGGAATGGTCAAGTAGCGAGGAGGGTTGGAGCCCCGAATCCGGGTGCTCTAGTCCTCCTCGGACTCCTCAGCGAGGCGCTGAGCAGCCAGCTCGGGAGTGAGACCCTTGTACTCGGTCTCGCGGCCCTTAGCGCTGACGACGCGGACAACCTCGCCAATAAGCAAGAGCACGATGAAGATGACGATCATCGGGACCTTATCGCCAATCTCATCGACAGAGAACGGAATCAGCGTTGCAACGATAGCCAGAATCAGCTCGATGCAGGGAATAGCCAGCATGACCTTCATCATGGCTCCCTTAAACGGGAACGTAAAGATACGCTCACGGTTGGGGTCGTTCTTACGAAGGTTGAGGAATGCCGGGAACATCGGGATGTAGGTCAGCAGCAGGAAGACAACGGAGGTACCGAAGAGCATCCAGAAGACACCGTTGGAGATGGCGTCGATGGGAACCAGCTGCAGGCACAGCACCAGGGAGGCAACGATGGCGTTGACCAGGTTGGCGCCGTTGGGCATGTCGTCATCCGAGATCATCGAGGTGAAGACCTTGGGCATGTTGCCATGCTCGGCAGCATAGCGAGCAACGGAGTTGACGCCGAAGGACCAGGCAGCCATGTTGGCGAACAGCGTGATCAGGAAGGCGATGCAGATGACCTTAAAGATCATGGAATCGCCCACAATAGTCTGGACAGCGTAAATCATGCCGTAGTCGGGATCGATGGAATCGGCCGACACAGCAGCGCCGATGCCAAAGCCAGCGAACAGATAGATCACGGCGATGGACAGGCCGCCGACGATGATAGCCTTGGGGATATCGCGAGCGGGATCGGCCATATCGTCGGTCATGGTGCAAATGACCTCGAAGCCCATGAAGTTAAAGATGATGATCGACAGGTAGCCAAGCGCGTTGGTGTTGGTGAGCTCGGGCAAGAAGGTGGCAGCGGACATATCGTTCGCAAAGCCGTTCTCCATGGCGTACCAGATGCCCAAAGCGCCGACGATAACGGCAACGGCAACCTTGATGATGGCGCCGCCGTTCAGGACCCACTCGGAGTCGGCAGCCTTGGAGCGACCCATAAGATAGACGATCCACACAAAGGCAAGGTCGATACCAATCTTGGCAATCAGATTGAACTCGACGCCAAAGACCATACCCAAAATGTCAGGGAACATGGTGGCCAGCGAGGCAATCCACAGCGGGTAGTTAACCCAGTAGTAGTACGAAATGCGGGCGCCCCACTTGTCGCCCAGGCCATCGCGTACCCAGTCGTAAATGCCACCCTCGCCGTCATAGGTAGTGCCGAGCTCGGCAACGACCATGCCATAAGGGAGCAGGAAGGTCAGAATCAGGAAGATCCACCAGAAGAACTGCTGGTTGCCAATGGCAGCAGCAGGTGCGGCGGCCTCGCAAACGAAGACGACGCAGATGATGGTCGAGATGACCGTCAAGAAGGAAAGCTTTTTCTTTCCGTCGCTCATGATGAGCTCCTTCGCTCAGTCTTGGACAAATCGAGGTCCTTAAGATATTAAGGCAATTGCCGGGCCTCGGTGAGCGGGCGACAGGAGACGAGCATCCGCCGCCCGCAAACGTGCTTCTACGATGAAGTTACGCGGTTTTACCAAACCGCGTAACGGCTCGACGCTGCAAACGCCCCTAAGCGGCAATCTGACGTTCAATCATCGGTTGCGTACCCAAAGTACGCTTCCCTCCTCTTTCACGTCACCTTGCTCGCTTAGGGGCGTTTTCGCTGACCTATGCTCAACCTACGATAATTCCAAGCTGAACGAGTTACTCGCTGTAGCGGGTGGCGATGGCGGCTCGCACCATGCCGGTGCTCATGAGGTAGGTCACCAGGAAGTAGCCACCGTATGCTGCCAGGAAGATTGCACAGGTGAGGCCCACGGTGCCGCCGATGCTCATATTTCCGAATATGCTCACCAGCTCGATGATCACCTTAAGTGCCACAAAGGAGTGCGCCAGGCCCACTGCCAGCGGGAACAGGAAGAATACCGCTTGCTGCGCCATCACCGAATGGCGAATCTGGCGGTCCTCACAGCCGATCTGTGCCAGCACACGATAGCTGCGGGCGGCGGCGGCCCCCCTTGGGGGGGTGCAGCCGTA
>OAVC01000936.1_pt1 | contig 11827 bp, 7 predicted proteins | sample 1495261 | NCBI WGS metagenome assembly OAVC01 (sample SAMEA2580074, study PRJEB22360) | human gut metagenome | biome: human gut; feature: human-associated habitat; material: faeces | place: Denmark | collected 2008/2010
TACTTTGTGTATGAATTAGTTGGCTGATTTTGTAATATTTAATGAATGTCCCTACAAAAAATGACTGCTTCATTCTCATGAAGCAGCCACCAACAAAATACACGATGTAACACAACTATGTTTTACACATATCAGTTATTTAATATCGATTCCACAAGGATTGAGTCCCGGACCACCACCACCTGTATATCCCCTACTTTCTCCTGTGTCCCATGGAGAAATCCAAAAAGCATATAAATCGCCACAAGTAACATAAAACTTCACTTTAACTATCTTGCCTGAAAGAGCAGCAAGTTTTTTACCTGATTTCCAAGTTACCAATTGTTTAGTACTGTTCAAATCATTCATTTCCTTACAATCCTCTCTGGAAAATCCCGTAATCACATTACCATTTTCATCCATTATCTCCACCTGCAAATCCTTTGCTTGTGCATTCACAAAAAAATGATTACCATCAAACTTTATTTTCTCGGTAACAAGTACCCCTTCTGTGTCTGTATGCATGGAAACGAACCCATCACGACGTAAAGTTGCCAACCCAGTAGAAGTAAATCCATCCCACATCACTTTATTCTTCATTCTTCCACTAGAATACAAATACAAAGAATCACCAACAATGAGAGGTACGCCAATAACAGACTGCATATTTCCCCAATTCCATGCCCCTTCCGTTTCATTTACTCCCATAACAGGTTCATAACTGGGACGATAAAAATGAAAACCATCCCGACTATATCCCATCCCTATTTCATTTCTTTTCTGAATACCTAACTTACCACAGAGATCATTCTCTGGTCCTTTCCACATAGCATAGAACCCTAGCATAACACTTTCATAAGGCATAGCATCAAAATTATAAATGGCTGGACGCACATCAGGAAATTCAGGATGTGGCAGTTCCTTATCGGAAGGAGTAAACCACAAAACTATATTTTTATCCTTTATTCCTTTAGCCAATGAATGCGCCACGCTAACTGCCATCTCTGGATCTTCATTTTCCAAATAGCCTCTAGAGCGTCCGTCTGCTTTACTCCCCTGCCGTAGACTAATAGCCCATTTTTGAGTAAACGGATTATAGAAAGCAGTGGTACGATCCCCCACCGGTCCTGATTGCGCAACTCCTTCCGACCAATGAATACCATCTTTTGAATATTTTAAAATTATTTTCCATCCTCCACTATGTTTTTCCACATTGAAGAGTTTGAAACGTTTTTCTGGTTCTGGACACATTTTATCGAGCCAAACTGTAGCCGCATCCCGATCACAAGTATCTACAATATTCGTACCCGGCACTATATCCATATTCACTTTTTCCCAATGCTTCCCATCTTTTGACTCCGCATAACAAGTATAAAAGCTTTGACGATGTTTGTGCATAGATCCGGCACCAGCCAAATACCACATTTTAAATTTTTGTTCGCTTTCATCATACCATATTCCATCACTGAAAGGAGCAGCATAAGGAGCACGTTCAAAAGTGTATTCCCACTCCTTATCCGGAGCAAGTACCGGATTATTCTCATAGAACATAGCCTTATGGGAAACACGCTCCATATCTGTTTCTGCAATTAAAAAATCATCAACGAATAATTGGCGTCCTAGATTTACAGAAATAACAGTCGGTTTGTTTGAAATATAAGGTAAAGACATTTCGCGACGTACTCCATCATCAATCATACTAGGAGGCCATTGCTCGGGCAGCACAATGCCATTATGCAATGTTCTACCATTCTCTTTCACCGTTTTATCATTGGAAGATGACACACAGCCGGCAAAGCAAGCTGCACATATAATATAATAAAATACTTTCATAATTATTCTATTTTTAATTACCATCCTGGATTATTTTTAGTGATATATGGATTACCCTCTACTTCATCAATTGGCAATGGAACCCATTCATTCTTATTTTCCTTAAACCCCATATATTGAGCCCTGCTAAACCTTTTAAACAAAGGATCAGTATTTTCCAATTCGCGAAAACGCTCTACTACTTTACCCCAACGAAGCAAGTCAAAGAATCGGAAGCCTTCATAGGTAAGTTCTAGAATACGTTCATCTTCAATAGTTCTCATATTAGCTTCTGTTACATGAGGTACTCCTACCCTATCGCGTACTTTGTTTATTGCTTCTAACGGGGTTATGTTTGCAGTGGCTTTCCCTCCCATTACTACAGCTTCAGCATACATCAGCAAAACATCCGAATAACGAATCATTCTCCAGTTTACTCCTTGTGCACGTCCATTAAAAAAATGCCCACCAGCATCATCTGTCGGAGGTAAGGTCCAATCCAACCATTTCCTACTACACATTTTATATCCCATTGCCAACTCATATTGTTCACCAAATGTTCCTTCCTTTGAACCCATTTCTGCTTCCCAATCCTTCCCTTCAAGAAAAGTAACCTTCATACCTTTCGGACGTATAATCTCCGATACATTATCATTAAAAACAAACGAACCAAACATACGTGGATCAGTTTCTCCTGTCACTGTTTTTGACGCTACAAATTTATCATATAACCAATTGTGCATAACCTGTGCAGAACTATTCGAATTTCTACTTCTATTCATTATACACATTTTACACCGGACATCATTGAACAACCCACTGTCCACAAATCCTGGGTTAAATCCTGTATTCAACACTCCGACAAATTGTACTTCAAAAATAGATTCATCATTATTTTCATGTGCCACATCAAAGTTCCATGAATAGTCATCTACCAATCTGTAGTTTCCACAATTACCATTAATGATTTCTGCAAAAGCCGCAGCAGCCTCATTATAATAAGTTGTTTGTGAAGTTCCATATTTGGGTTCAATACCGGATCTATAAAGATATGACTTACCCAAAAGTGCATAAGCAGAAGCTTTCGTCACACGTCCTTTATTTTTAGCATCCCCAAAATTCTTGTCAGGAAGTAAATCTTTAGCTTTGATCAGATCATCTATAATAAAATCCCAAGCCTCTTCAGGTGTTGCCTGAGGCTTATATTCATTAGGAGCCTTAGGCAATTCTTTAATCAAAGGAATATTCCTATAATTGATGAATAAAAAGAAATGTGTAAATGCACGAAGAAAATAAGCCTCCCCCAAATATGCATCCTGTAATTCTTTATTGCTGAATTCTATTTCAGTAAGACTTTCAATCATTTGGTTAGCTTGGGAAGCAGCTGTATACATTAACTGAAAAGGTTGAACCAATGAATAATAAGAAGGGGTAAACTCTTCATTATAAGCACCTGGTACTCCATAATCAGCTACCGAACACCCCTCATCACTACGAGTCAACATCAAACCAAATCCACAAGCTCCCAAATTACGAGGAGTCGAAATATACCCATAGATACCAAGAATTCCCTTATTACAATTTTCTAGTGTAGTATAAAATGAATTAACGTCTGATTGATTAGGATTCACCGCCAAATCATTAAAAATATCTTCACATGAGCCCATCATTCCAATAGTTACAAAACTGATAATGATAACTATAATTTTACGCAACATTATTTTCATACTTATTCTGTTTTTAGAAAGTTAAATTGACACCAAGATTATATACTCTAGAATTCATTGTTGCTTCATGAGGACTTTCCTGTGCTTGCCAGAAACCATCCACACCTCTGTCAAACAACACGTTTGAACTAACTTCGGGATCATACAAGGGATATTTTGTGATAGTGAATAAATTTTGTACCCCCGCATATATTCTAAATGATTCTATATGGAATTTTTGCAATAATTTCTTATTAAAGGAATAACCGATTTGTAGATTCTTGCATCTGAAATAAGAACCATCCTCCACATAGAATGTACTTGGAAGCGAGTTTATGCCAGAACTGTTTTTACTATTCAGTTTAGGAGCTTCTGCATTAGGATTTTGCGGAGTCCATGAATTATAGAAAGCATCCTTTAGGGTAGCACTATTAGCTCCTCCAAAATACCAATCATATTTCATTAAAGCAAAAATATCGTTACCTTGCGTTCCTTGGAAAAAAGCAGTCAAATCCCAATTCTTATAACCTACATTTATATTTAAACCATAAGTAAAATCCGGATGAGGATTACCAATATCCGTTTTATCATTCTCATCAATCTTCCCATCCGGTTTTCCTGTCAATACACCATTCACACTACCATTATTATCCTGAAAAATAAAATTACCATCATTATCAAAACCTTCCACCACATATCCCCAAAAGGTACCAATAGGCAAGCCCGGTTTAGTAATAGTAGGACGGTCATTAAAAGAACCACTCATCATCACCTCTGCCTTAATGGGTTGTACTCCCTCACCCAAACTCTTTACTTTATTTCTTAATGCCGAAATATTGGCAGTAACATCCAAACTCCAATCCTTCCAATTATTACGATAACCTACCGTAAATTCAAAACCTTTATTTTCAACAGATGCAGAATTAAAGACTGGCAAATCCCCCCCATTAGTCATAATGGTTTGCCCTGACGATGCTAATGGAAGTAATGGAGCAAGTAAGTCATTATTATCTTTCCAAAAATATTCAGCTGTAAAAGAAATTTTATTATTCAGAAAAGCCATTTCCAATGCTACGTTTTTAGATATTGATTTTTCCCAAGTCAAATTTTCCTGAGCAAATTTGGTTACATAACCATTCATCACACTACTTTGACCAATCTGATTTTCACCGAATACAGAAGGTATTGGACCATAAGCCGTAGAAAGGAAAGAATATGAATCTATAAAATTAGCTCCTAATTCACCATAACTAGCTCTAATCTTCATTTTACTTATCCATTCTATATTAAAAAAATTCTCTTCATGTATATTCCAACCCACTGAAACCGAAGGAAAGTAACCGACCCTATTTCCTTTAGCAAATTTGGAAGATTTATCACTACGAATACTTGCAGAAACAAGATAACGCTCCTTATAGTCATAGTTCAAGCGAGCAAAAAAGGAGAGTAAAGCTGAATTGTATTCTTCACTTGTTATATCTCCTTTCCCATTAAAAATAGTAATATTAGGACCACCCAAATCTGTAGAACCAGAACCAATCCCCATAGTTCTATAGTATTCTCTCATCCAACTTGTACCTACCATTGCGTCAATAGTATGACCAGCAAACATATTCTTATAAGTCAAAATGTTATCAATTGTATAACTAAATCGCTGTCCACGACTTTCAGATAGTGAATTAATCGTTCTGCTATAATCAGGATCTGCATTACCATTCTCATCCCAATTGGAGTCAAAAGCAATGGACCGAGATATATTATTTGTTGATATATAGTCACCTCCAAGTAGTAGCTTATAATCCAATCCTTTATATAAATTCAGTCCTATATTCAAACTACCAGTAACATTAACTGTTTTATTTCTTCGAACAGTATTGGAATAAGATGCAAACGGATTAGTAACTTTTCCTTCATTTACATAATAATCTTTACCTGCAGATACATACCTTCCCTCTACATCAGTCATTGGAACAGTAGGAATCCCCATCACCATCCTTACTTGAGGCTCCTTATTTGTAAAAGCAGCAGAAAGAGTTTCACTAACAGTCAAACGTCCTTTCTTAAACGTTCCATTGACACGTGCATTATATTTCTTAAAACCAGAAAATTCCATAATACCTTGCTGATCAAAATACCCCAAACTTGTATTAAAAGTTGAATATTCACCACCACCAGAAATTGAAGCATTCAAATTATACATAGGAGCATTTCTTAGATATGCATCTTGCCAGTCAGTATTAATATCAGGATTAGTAGGATGAATATTTTCTGGAGCTTGAGTCTGGTTTGTTGAATTTGCAACAATTTGCTTAGTATATTCGCGATGCTCATTTGCATCTAGAAAATCAAGATATTTAGAAGGAGTCTGCAAAGAATAGTTTGCAGAAATTTCAACTTTTGCTTTACCTTTTTGACCATGCTTGGTAGTTATCAGCACAACCCCATTTGCAGCGCGAGAGCCATAAATGGCAGCCGCCGAACCATCCTTCAGGATTTCTATTGATTCAATATCTGAAGGATTCAACGAATTTAGCCCATTATTAGAAAATGCACCATCAATAACATATAAAGGTTCAGTAGCACCAAATGTACCTGCTCCCCGAACAAGTATCTTGATATCTGCCCCAGCTTCTCCCCCCTTTTGCAATATTTCTACTCCTGGAGCCCTCCCCTGCAAAGCAGCTGCAACAGAATGCCCCATCTGTTTACTCAGTTCTTTTGCAGGCACTGTCGCCACGGATGCTGTCAAACTAGATTTTTTTTGAGTTCCATAACCAACCACCACCACTTCATCTAATTGTTCCAAATCCTCTTTCAGAGTTATATTCACATTCTTTTCCCCTTCCAAATTAACAGCAAGAGTCTTATAACCGATAAAACTAATAATAAGAGTTGCATTCGCAGGAGCTTTAAGTAAAAACTTACCATCCATATCAGTAATAGTACCATTAGTAGTCCCCTTTTCCATCACATTAACTCCTACGATAGGTTCTCCCATAACATCCATCACAAGCCCTGAAATATCTTGTAATTTTTTCTCGTTCAACTTCTTGCAGTTGCTCAGCGTCTATATCAACAATCTTTTTCGTATCTAAATCCCCAGCTATATACACAAATGAATATCCACTTTTTTCTTTTAGCTCAGTCATAGCTTTTTTCACCGATACTTTATTCATTTTCAATGGTATATTCTGTGAGAAGATATTCAAATTAAGGCAAAGCAAAGCCCCGACCAATAATATGGCCTTTCTCTTGTTTTTCATAAATTAGTAATTTATTAATTAAAAAATTAAATGAACTTAGCTTTTAAAGAGAAAAATCATTAACTTTGCATTCTCTAAAAGCGCACTCACAATCGTAAGTCGAAAAAGAGATTTCATCAAGGTGGGAAAATCCCTATATCTTCCCACCTTTTCTTTTTCATCCCTTTCGTACCCCTATTACAGTATTACAGCTCTAATTCTATTCATACTTTTAATTTTAAGGTTAAACAATTTTAATCCACTCCCTACTTAATATAAAGTTATATTGTGTCCTTCAATAATATAATGAATCTTACGGGTCGCAGATAATGCTTCCAAAACTTCCTGAATATTTTGCTCACGATGAACGAAATTTCCATAGAACCTGAAAGTATTCAAAGTATCACTAGCTATTTGTATTTTCACATTATAACTACGTTCTAACTCCTTCACAACATCTGGCAACAATTCCTCATCAAAAAATAAATATCCATTAGTCCATTGTAATGCATTGGAAACAGTAGAATACTCCACATGCATTCTGCCATTCTTTTTATTCAAGACCACCCTTTCATTGGGTAACAAAAAAGCTTCTTTTTCTTTTTTCAATAAATTATTCAATGCCACTTTTCCTTCGGACAAAGAAACAATGGCTTCTGCATCATCCGGATAATCCCGAAAATTAAATTTCGTCCCCAATACCTTTACCAGCAAACTATTCGTTTTCACAAGAAATGGAACTTCTTCATTTCGTTTAACTTCAAAATACCCTTCTCCTATCAATTCTATTTTTCTATTCCCTACTCCGAATCCTTGTGAATATGTTATACGCGATCCGGCATTCAACCACACTAATGTCCCATCCGGCAAGGTCAATTTTGTTCTGGAACCAAGAGGAGCCTCCACAATGATATCCGAAAATACCTCTTTTATACTTATTCCACCCCTCCAATAAGAAAAATAAGAAACTGAGAACAATACAACAATAACAGCTGCATAACGCCAAAATTTAGACAAACAGAAATTTTCACGTTCTCTTTTATCATTCAACCTCTGATTAGCAATTCTATTTTTAAATTGTTCAAATGCTTTGCTCTTATCATATTTAACATCCTCTTTCACACTTATGGCAGAAAACCAAATTTCTTGCCGCTGCATAAAATACTTTTCATTTTCCACAGACGCAGCTATCCACTCCTTCAGTTCATGCACAGCATTTCCATCCAACTCATTACTTAAATAGGATACTATTAATTCATCAATATGTTCTTTTTCTGCTTTCATCTTTGTTGTTTCTAAAGTGAAGACGATTTATTTTAAATACAGGGTAGTCCTAAAAGAACTTTTTTCTGTTTTAACACGAAAAAAATAAAATCAAAGCAATTAAATATTTGCTCAATTCAGTCTGAAGGAAAGATAATGCATTCTTTATATGATACTTAACCGTATTTATAGAAATACCTAATTCCTGAGAAATTTCTTCATATTTTTTCTCCTCAAATCTACTTTTTTCAAAAACACATCTACATTCAACCGGTAGTTTATCTATTGCCATACGGATTTCATGCTCCAATTCACGTTCTAATAATATTCCCAAAGGATAATTATCCGACTGCAAATACTTTTCTTCAGACATCTCTTCCGGTACTAAAACTGAAAATGAAATTTCCTTTTTTTCAGATCTAGATTTCAGATAGTCTATACAACGATTACGAACAGCCTTTATCAGATAACTTCTAATAGAAATAGTAATGTTTAAAGTTTCTCTGATCTCCCAAAGGTGAAATATTACATCTCCAACTATAGTTTCCGATAAAAAATTATCGTTCAAATATTGATTTGCTACATGACATAAAAGAACATAATGATAATCATAGATGTATTTATAAGCATCTTCGTTGCCATTTTTCAGTTGTTCTACAATCAGTTTCTCTGTGTTTTCCATTTTATTTCTTTTGAAAAAGGAATAAAGTTAACGGGAACAAATTTAGAAATTAATTCTGAGTAACTTTATAAAAGAGCAAAAAACAAATCCGTTAATCTTATTATCACACCTCAAATGGTTACAATAAAGACTAACGGATTTCCCTATTCTAGTTTTAAAACTATATCCAACACCTCAGATAAAACGAATCTGAATCATCACTCCATAAAGATTAAAATCGAAAAGAACCTTATCAGCATCCTTCTTTAGAAAACGCTTTTTCCCATCTTGCCTAATCTCCGAAACTCTGTTTCCCACAGATTTCAATACCATAGTCAGTGGTTCTGTAAATAATTGTGCATTCATATCCAAATGAGGAGTTATGTTATAGCCGTTTTCTAGCACATTCAAGCGATTTTTTTCTCGTTCTTTTGTTATAAGCAACTACCTCTCTAAATGTACCCACCCATATTTCATTTTCCATAGCCTTTACCTATTCCCACAATATTTCAGGATTTTGAAAAGCATTATATCCCTGCGATATTCCATGTATCATTGCCAACTCCCCATCTACCGGAGCTTACCAAGCTTTCCACCCATTTATCTAAAGACGCAGGAGTCGATTTCAACTTATCTCCCCCGATGTGATATTGTTCAGTACATGTACCTACCCCTGTTCCTATCAAATGTATAACTAATAGCACACACTCTGTCACCCTTATAAGGTGCCACATAAACATCTTGTGTGAACCCGTTATCCCTGATCTCAGCCCCTGTCTGTTTCACCAATTCTATTCGAGGCGATGATTCCGGCATAGAAACATGCTCTTCATATACTCCCGGACGGACAAGTATAGACATTGTTTTCTTGCTCCCACCAACTGCCGCATTCACTGCTTCCTGAACTGTAAAGAAATCCCCACTCCCATCTTTCGCCACCACATAATCATAACGTCGCACATATTTTGCCAAAGCCGGCACTTCTTCCATCAAAGCGTCCACAACCAACCCGGCAACTATACGTCCACCATATATATTCAAGTGAGTATTGTCAATTTTCCCTTCCGGATAAAATTCATATTGTCCTGCTGGAATCCACATAAACAATTTTCTTGAATTCTCGACTCCCATACCGGTAACCAAGTCATGGGTCAATTTATTCAAATCAATAAAAGGTACATTCATTTCTCCGGCCACCCGACGGGGAGATTCCAGATATTCCCCATGGGTATCAACCAATACCGGACCTTCTTTTTCATAACTACCCTTTATCTCCGTCACACCTTTAGGAAGGAAATTACGACGAACTATAGAATTGAACAGTACAGGATTTCCTCCCTTAGCACGTGTTTCATTCACAAAACGTCTTAAATTATCATCAAAGGTACTTCCGGGCTCTGTATGTAATGTGGCTCTAGGTTTCTCATCATTATGTCCGAATTGAATAAATACATAATCACCTTTATGAATTTTAGAAAGCACTATGTCCCAACGTCCTTCATTGATAAAACTGAGTGAACTTCGTCCATTCATAGCGTGATTATCCACCACAACCTCTTCCGTAAAATATCCGGGAAGCATTTGTCCCCAACCACGCTCTATATTACCATTCTTCAGACTTTTATTCGCCATGGTAGAATCACCAATCATAAAAATAGTAATGGGGTCTTTTCTCTCAGCAATAAAAGCCGATAACAGGAGTAAAGCACATAAAACAAGTAATACTTTTAATTTCATGTTTTTCATATACATTTTATAAGTTAAAAGATTTAGGCAAAAGTAAATAAGAACAAGAAAAGAAACCATAAAAAATGATACAAGAATATAGAAATTTGTTCAAAATCAATAGTTCAATTACTCTTTCAGTAAATAAGAACTAATAAAAAAATGTTCAAACAACATCAATTTGCCATTTGAACATTTTTTCAATTCTTCAAGTTCATATCGAAACATTGGAGGTTCTCCTAAATAGACAAACTCTTCCAAAAAGACAAAAAAATGAATGTCCAACTGTCAGAATGATGCAGGCAAAGAAAGTAACTGATACATCAATGTATGTGCCATACGTTCTTGACCATTGGTATTAGGATGCAAACGATCATAGCCCGAATCATAGAAATAAATAAGTTGTTCTTCAATCATCGGATTCATACCTGTAACCGAATTAAAATCTATTACAGGAATTCCCCACAAATTACCTGCTTCCTTAATGCCCTGTACATAAGCATCCACATATTCTCCGCATTTATTCTGATAGCTTTCATCCGGTTGTACATTCTTTTCGCCGAATTCCGCTAAAGAACGATGCAATGGGGTCAACAAAACAATTTGTTTATCGGGAAACAATTTTTTCAAATGACTCAAACCAATATTAATACGGCCTTTATACGTATCATTCGTCATTATAGGAACACGCCTTTTACGCGTTTCCAGTTTTTTAGTTTCACCACGGGCAGCCATCACCTGCTCTTCTTTCTCTGTAAACCAAGTCCCGACAGGTACACTGCTATTAAAATCATTTGTCCCCATCAAAACCACGATGGCATCAACCTCTTCTCCATGCTCCTTTTTCAATTGTTCTGCCTGACGGGGTACATCATTCCATTGACGTCCACTCACTCCATACACATAAGGAGTGATATCCAACCATTCTTTCAAAAAATCCCAATACTTTTTTATGTTATCTCCATAACAATTGGGATCAGTTATCGAGTCTCCTATATAACCAACCTTTTTTCCATACCATGGATGCCGGATATAACCTTTATTACATGATTCTTTTCCACAAAGAAACGTTTCCTGTCCGTGTAACAGCAACGGACATGCTAATAAAAGAGCAAATACAATAAACTGTCTGTTTTTCATAAGTAACTGTTATTTTTTCAATCAGTAAAGTGACATCAAAGATATAAAATAAGAAATAGAAAAACAGCTATCACATACTTTTATTTTCATTTGCCCTCTTCTATCATTCATAAGACAAAAAGTCCGAAAGGTCATAATAAACAAAACTTTACATTTTTAAATTAATTTGTTAACAAGGTGCGATATATTTATAAAGCATGTTATAAAACGGCGAAATACAGACTAAAAACTTGCTATTATAAACAAAGTCCGTATCTTTGCAATGTGTTTTTCATAGTATTAGATTTAAGGTTAACAAA
>OAVC01000941.1_pt1 | contig 11742 bp, 8 predicted proteins | sample 1495261 | NCBI WGS metagenome assembly OAVC01 (sample SAMEA2580074, study PRJEB22360) | human gut metagenome | biome: human gut; feature: human-associated habitat; material: faeces | place: Denmark | collected 2008/2010
ATTACAAAATCTTTTTTTACTTTTTTGAACAAAATAAATGTTTTAAATATGTTGCTTATGATATAATAATTAAAAAAAGGGGGTGTTATAGTGCGGTTGTTAGGGTTTGAAATACATAATACTAATTTATTTGGTAAAAATTTACATATTGATTTAGTAGCAACTGATAAAGTAAGCCAATTACTTACTGATAATGACAATATAGAAAGGACTTATAGGATTGATAGTGGAGCATCTATTTATTCCCAAAATATAATAGCTTTCACAGGTCTTAATGCAACAGGTAAGACCACGATTTTAGAAGTTATTCAGATATTGTTACAGATTGTGGCTAATGATGCTAGGTTGAATGATCCTCATATCAAATCAATTCTTCAGAAAATTCTAGGAAATGCTGATGGTACAAATGAAAAACCAATCATTTTTGTTATGTGGTTTGAAATTGGTAAACAAATATTAGAGTTAACATCTTCAATCATAAAACGATATAAATTGGATGATGAATATGATTTTGTTTATAAGAATGAGATATTGAAAGTACGATCGTTCTCAAAACTAACTAAAAAGAATCTATTTAATTTTGTACGCTCTAAGGTTGTTAATCAACGTACTGATTTTGAAGATGCTAAGTTTTTACTTGATGACATGAGTATTGCGAGTATGTTTAAGAATAAGGCAACAAAGGTACTTTGTTCGTTTGAAAAATATAATACCGTTCGGAATATACGACCTACAATTCCTGATGTGTCGATTATACAGTGTTTTGATAGTGCAATTAGTTGTATTGAACAGTCAGAGGGCAAAGATAAATACAAATTGAAATTCAAAAAAGATGGTGATTCCGAGTATAATCTATCTTATGATGAACTAGAATCCATTTTATCTTCTGGAACTGTAAAAGCATTGCACTTTTTTTCAGCTCTCCAATCCGTATTGAAAGCAGGAGGGTATATTCTATTTGATGAGATAGAAAATCATATTAATAAACGCCTTGTAGAATGGATTCTATCTTTATTTGAAAATCGCGATTATAACCCACATGGGGCCTGCTTGATTTTTACAACTCACTACCCAGAACTATTAGATACTTTTGTAAGAAAAGATAATATTTATATCACTCGTAAACGTAATGATGGAACATTAGAGGCTGTTAAATACAGTGATGAAATTGAACGTAATGAATTACTCAAATCAAATGTCATTTTAGGTAATTTAATTAAAGGGACAGTGCCTAAATATGCATCTATGAAAGCAGCAGAACAGGCGTTAGCGGGTACTGTTAAATAGGTGTTGTATGTCTACATTAACAAATATATGTGAAAATCATTATATTATTTTCTTTTGTGAAGGCCGGAATGAAGAAGATGCCTTAAGGTGGCTATCTGAAGAAGAAAAGTTAACTTTAGATGTAAGTAGTTGTAATTTTGATAATTTAAGAAAATTGCGCACTCGTAAACAACGCACTAAACATTTACAAGAAATACTGCGTAATGATTATGATAAACCACCAGTACTCATTTATATATTAGATAGCTTGAAAGAAACGATTACGTTACCTAGAGAGTTTCGGGAAATTCCTATCTATTATATATATACGTACCCTGAGTTTGAGATTTTATTTATTATACATATAAAGGAATGGAAAACATATAATCGGCAAAATCCTAAACCTAAAGCATCTGAATTTGCCCAAGGCTTTTTCGCTTGGGATATAAAAACTGAAGGTTCAGTTAAGCGTGTGTTTGAATTTGAGGTTACTAATTTAGTGGAAGCAGCTCATTTGTTGAAGGTACAATATAATAAAATACGTGATTTGAGAGATAAATATGGTCTCTATGATTTGTGTCATTAGTTTTGTATTACGAAGGTAAAAACTTATAGTAATAAGGCTGTCCTAAAATGTGATTTATGATCTGCACCCATTTTCTTGGACAGATATAATTAAGCTACTTTTTGGGAATGAGTTCAGTATTCTACCGGACTCATTCCTTTTAATTTGAGCTTAATGCGTTTTGTATTGTAATAATTAATATAATCCTTTAATTTGTTGATAAAATCTTCATAGGAAGCAAACTTTTCTAAATATAACAACTCTGACTTTAACAAACCAAAGAAGTTTTTCATCACGCTATTATCCAAACAGTTTCCTTTTCGAGACATGCTTTGGATGATAGCGTGATTTTTTAATGTTTCTTGATAAGTACTATGCTGGTACTGCCAACCTTGATCTGAATGTAGGATGCAGCCTTTGCTATTTGGTCTATTCCTAAAGGCTTTATCCAGCATAGATAATACCTGTGTTAATACAGGTCGTTCTGATATTTCATAGGATACAATTTCACCATTATACATATCTAAGATTGGTGATAAATAAACTTTACGCCCAAACACGTGAAATTCGGTAATATCTGTGGTCCATTTTTGATCTGGCTTTGTTGCAGTAAAGTTCCTCTTAATAATATTGGGAGCGATTTTTCCTTCAGTACCTCTATATGAGCGGTATTTCTTTAGGCGAACTTTACATGTTAAGTTTTCTTCCTTCATAATACGCATTACAACTTTATGGTTTATATGAATGCCTAATTTATGCAATGCTATTGTAATTCGGCGATACCCATAACGACCTTTATTCATCGCCACAAGTGTGCGAATAGCTTCTCGTTCCTCTGCATATTTGTCTCCACTTTTTAAGCTAGCTAAACGTGCATAATATGTACTACGACTAATGCCAAAGTACTCGAGCGTAAACTGAAGGGGGTATATTTTTCTTAATCTTTCGATGGCAATTGTTTGTGCTTTTTTTTTACAGCTCTATTGGGTTTAGCAATTTCACGCATTTCTTTCATAAAGTCATCGTAAAAAGACATTTCATATTTCAACCGGGCGATTTCAGCTTCTAGTTCTTTTATCCGTTCTTTGTCTGATTTAATACTTTGCTCTTTTGTGGGAGATATTAGTTCTTTCGGTTTCATAGATGGTCTACCTTTAGGCTTGGGGTACAACCCCAAAATTCCTTCGTCTAAATACCGCTTTTGCCATATAGAAATTAGACTAGGGTTATCTAAATTAAATAATTCTGCTGTTTCATTAAAGGATAACTTATTCTTCCACCTAGTTTCAAGAACTTTACGTTTAAAATCTGCTGAAAATACTTGTTTACCAATTTTATGGGTCAAATCATGACTAAGTTTAAACTTGTGTAGCCAATTTCTTACAGTACTTGCTGGAACTTCAAGCTCTTTAGCAATTCTAAAGCGCCCCCATCCTTTTTCAGAAAGATAGATAGCCTTTTCTTTTACTTCTTTTGAATATTTTGACATAAAAAACTGCACCTCCAAAAATTGTGTCCAATTTTTAGGGTGCAGTTCATAATATCTGTAGTCCATTTTTAATCTGGCTTTGTTGCCGTAAAGTTTTGCTTAATAATATTAGGAGCAATTTTTCCTTCGGTGCCCCTATACGAACGGTACTTCTTTAGCCGGACTTTGCATGTTAAGTTTTCTTCCTTCATAATACGCATCACAACTTTATGATTTATATTGAAGCCTAATTTATGTAATGCTATTGTGATTCGTCGATATCCATAACGCCCCTTGTTTATCGATACAAGGGTACGAATAGCTTCTCGTTCCTCTATATATTTATCCCCTTTATTTATGCTGGCTAGGCGTGCATAATACGTACTTCGGCTAATACCAAAGTATTTGAGCATAAACGGAAGAGGATATATTTTTCTTAATCTTTCGATGGCAATTGTTTGTGCTTTTTTTTACAGCCTTATTGGGTTTAGCTATTTCACGCATTTCTTTCATAAAGTCATCGTAAAAAGACATTTCATATTTCAACCGAGCAATTTCAGCTTCTAGTTCTTTTATCCGTTCTTTGGCTGATTTAATACTTTGATCTTTTGTGGGTGGTATTAGTTCTTTCGGTTGCATAGATGGTCTACCTTTAGGTTTAGGTTGTAATCCTGAGATTCCTTCATCTAAGTATCTTTTTTGCCATGCTGCAATTAGGCTAGGATTATCTAAGTTAAAATGTTCTGCTACTTCCTTAAAGGATAACTTATTTTTCCATCTAGTTTCAATAACTTTACGTTTAAAGTCTGCTGAAAATACTTGTTTAACCATTTTTCTATTTATATTATGATTAATCTTAAATTTAAGTAACCACCCATTTACAGTACTTTCTGGAATCCCAAGCCCTTTAGCAATTCTAAAAGCATTCCATCCTTTTTCAGAAAGATAAATAGCATTTTCTTTTACTTCTTTTGAATATTTTGACATAAAAAACTGCACCTCCAAAAATTGTGTCCAATTTTTGGGGTGCAGTTCTGTTATTGTCTTTAGACTGGTTCGCGACGTAGTCGCGAATCATAAAACCACCCGCATAGCGGGTGCGGCAACGAAAGTTATACAAAAAAATCACCTTGCTTAAGTATAATGTAGGTGTTCAAGCCGCATTATATGCAAAAGAAAGGTGATTTTATATGGCAACAAAGACACAGAGTCTTGCGCACACAAAATGGTTATGCAAATACCACATAGTATTTACACCTAAGTATAGACGTAAAGTTATATATAATCAATATAGAAATAGTTTACGTGAAATACTGAGGCGTTTATGTGAATATAAGGGCGTCAAGATTATAGAGGGGGAGCTTATGGCAGATCATGTGCATATGCTAGTATTAATCCCACCTAAAATATTAGTTTCATCTTTTATGGGGTATTTAAAAGGTAAAAGTGCACTAATGATGTTCGATAAACACGCAAACTTAAAGTATAAATTTGGAAATAGGCACTTTTGGTCCGAGGGTTATTATGTTAGTACAGTAGGTTTAAATGAGGCTACCGTAAAGAAGTATATACGTGAGCAAGAGTTACATGACCAAATGAAAGATAAACTTAGTGTAAAAGAATATGAGGACCCTTTTAAGGGTAGCAAGTAATACATATCCCCTTTAAGGGGACCGTTACGAGTCAATGGCTATGTGGCTTGAACGTAGTGAAAGCCAGCGCCTTTAGACGCTGGCCTAGTAATACGGGCTTATAGCCCGTGAGCAAACCACCCGTTTTACGGGTGGTTCTGATTTGCGTTTTTAGCATAGTTACACATAAAAAAACTGTAAAAAGATAAATCTGCATTAAAAATGAATAAAATTTCATAAACTAATATATGAATGAGTAAAATAATGTACTTATAAGATGGCAAAAGTCTAAAATAGAATTAAAATAATACTGTAAATACTGGATTCTTATATGATGATAAAGCATGAATAAAAAATGAAATTATCTTGATTGTTATATTGAAAATCTTATATAATTATTAATATTATGATTAATTATAAGCTTTCATATGCATGTATGAGGTTTTATAAATGGATATCTAGGTTATAGTTGTAATAGGAGTGTTTCATGAATAAGATTTTCAAGGTGATTTGGAGTAAAAGCAAAGAGTGTTATGTAGTTGTGTCTGAGATAGCAAATAATTATAGTGCTAAAAAGGCTGTATTGACTAGTGTTTTTGCTGTGTTGGCGGTAACTGGTGGTGCAGCTCATGTTATGGGGGCGACTTTACCGTCGGAGCTAACAGACAAAGGCTCTATTAAAATCGGTCAGTATGCAACTACAAGTAATATGTCTAGTATAGTTATAGGGACAAGCAGTCAATTTAGAACTTCTTCAGTTGATGGGTATAGGGCAATTGGTATTGGCTCTGGGATTATTGCTAGTGGTAATAATAGTGTTTCTATCGGTGGACATTCTCAAGCAACAGAAGATCAGGCAATTGCTATTGGTGGAGCTTCTGATGATAGTGGTGCTAAAGCAACGGGTTCTCAATCTATTGCTATCGGTGGTAATACTGTAGCTAGTGGGGATTCCTCTATTGTAGTCGGTGGTGATGACGTAGAGGTTGCATTCGCTAGAACTGTAACTTATACAGATATTAACACTGGACAAGCTAAAACGGGGACATTGAGACAGGCATCTATTGATTTGGCGAATATCCAATTGCCTCAATATATCACCGCTACAGCTAGTCATGCAGGGACTGCCATTGGGATGAAAACTAAAGCTGGTGACTTGGGTCTTTCTCTCGGCATGGGGGCGGATTCCGCTACTCGCCTAGATGGTAAGGCTGGTAATGTAGTTAACGCTATCGCTATTGGTGCCGGTGCAAAAGCTAATCGGGATAATTCCATTGCAATCGGTGGTGGTGCTAATACTGATGCAGCGGGTGTGGCACAAACAAGTTATACTTTGAGCAATGGTGATACGGTTAACTGGGCCGGTGGTGAAAATGTGTTGCCTGGTGACGTAGTATCATTCGGTGCTGTTGGGTATGAACGTCAGCTTAAAAATATAGCACCTGGTATTGTCAGTGCAACTTCTACAGATGCGGTGAATGGCTCTCAGTTATATGCAATAGCTGAGAAGACTTTATCTAAATATATTTCTATTAAATCTGATTTGGCTGGGAATAAATCTAATAAAGGTGCAGAAGCGACTGATTCTATGGCTATAGGTCCGAATGCGTCTACAACAACTGCTGCTACTAAAGGGACTGCTTTAGGTACTGGTGCAACTGTTACTGTAGCGAATGGTGTAGCTGTAGGTTCACAGTCTAAAGCGAGCACAGCTAGCGGTGTAGCAGGCTATAATGTAAACGACTCTAGAACCGATAAATATGGCTCTTTATCTGGTAAAGCATTGACATCTACTTTAGGTGCCTTTGCTGTAGGTAATGAGACGAATACACGTCAAATCACAGGTGTGGCTGCTGGTACAGTTGATACAGATGCTGTAAATGTAGCACAGTTAAAGAGTGTGAATTTGAAAGTAGCTGGAGATACCGGCACAGGTGATGTTAATCTTGCTAATAGTACTTTAAATATTAAAGGTGCTGGTCTTGCTAAAACTACTGCATCTGGTAAAGATGTAACCGTAACTGTGTCTGAAAAAGCAGTTAAACAAGAAGCTGTTAAAGCGGTTACAATGGCAGCAGCAAATCCTAATGGTGCGATTACTGTGACACCTGAGCTTAGTGCGGACAAAGATACAGCAACTTACAAAGTTGGTATCGATCCAACTAAAGTAGCTGAGACTACTAACTTGACCTATAAGGATAATGATGGTGCAGATAAGACCGTTACATTAAAGAAAGGTTTGAACTTTAAAAACGGCACTATGACGACTGCTACTACTGCTGCAGATGGAGTAGTAACGGTTGATATCAATGATGATACAAAGGCTAAAATTAATAATGCCGCAACAAATAAGCTAGATAATCTTACATCAGATGGTGAACAAAAGGTTAAGAGCTTGTCCGCATGGAATGTAAAGGCTAATAACAGTAATGCTGAAACAGTAACAGGTGGAGATACCGTTACATTTAATGATGGCTCTAATATCGCTATTACTCAAAATGGCAAGACATTTACTGTAGCGACTAAAAATGATGTAAACTTTGATACTGTAACAGCTACGACAAAGGTGACAACACCTGCGGTAGAAGGGCTTACTAATACGTCCTGGACACCTGGTACTACTACTCCTGTTAGTGGTCGTGCGGCAACAGAAGATCAATTGAAAGCCGTTGATACACAAGTAGCAACAAATAAAGATGATATTGCTACGAATAAGGCTAATATCGATAAGAATAAAGATAATATCGCAAAGAATGCGGACAACATCACGAAAAATGCTACAGAAATTGCTACAAATAAAGGCAATATTACAACCAATACGCAGAACATTGCAACCAATACGGCAGCCTTGGCTCGTAAGATCTCTTTAGGAGGTAATACTGGTAGTACAACAGAGAAATCCTTAAGTACAGGTGATGTGAAGTTTAATGTAAAAGGTGCGGGTCTTGTAACGACTTCTGCAGCTGGTGATGATGTAACCGTAACTGTGACAGAAAAAGCAGTTAAACAAGAGGCTGTTAAAGCAGTTACAATGGCAGCAGCGGATCCTAATGGTCCGATCACTGTGACACCTGAGCTTAGTGCGGACAAAGATACAGCAACTTACAAAGTTGGTATCGATCCAACTAAAGTAGCTGAGACTACTAACTTGACCTATAAGGATAATGATGGTGCAGATAAGACCGTTACATTAAAGAAAGGTTTGAACTTTAAAAACGGTACTATGACGGCTGCTACAACTGGTGCAGATGGGGTCGTAACGGTTGATATCAATGATGATACAAAGACTAAAATCAATAACGCTGCAACGAATAAGTTAGACAACCTTACACCAGATGGTGAACAAAAGGTTAAGAGCTTGTCCGCATGGAAGGTGAAGGCTAATAACAGTAATGCTGAAACAGTAACAGGTGGCGATACCGTTACATTTAATGATAGATCCAATATCGCTATTACGCAAAATGGCAAAACTTTCACCGTTGCAACAAAAGATGATGTGACGTTTAACAGTGTTACAGCTGGTTCAAAAGTGACAGCGCCTGCAGTTGAAGGGCTTACTAATACGTCCTGGACACCTGGTACTACAACTCCTGTTAGTGGCCGTGCGGCAACAGAAGATCAATTGAAAGCCGTTGATACACAAGTAGCAACAAATAAAGATGATATTGCTACGAATAAGGCTAATATCGATAAGAACAAGGATAATATTGCAAAGAATGCGGACAATATCACGAAAAATGCTACAGAAATTGCCACAAATAAAGGTAATATTGCAACCAATACGCAGAACATTGCAACTAATACGGCAGCCTTGGCTCGTAAGATTTCCTTAGGTGGAGATACAGGTAATACAACAGAAAAATCCTTAAGTACAGGTGATGTTAAGTTTAATGTAAAAGGTGCAGGCCTTGTAACGACTTCTGCAGCTGGTGATGATGTAACAGTAACCGTGACAGAAAAAGCAGTTAAACAAGAGGCTGTTAAAGCAGTTACAATGGCAGCAGCAGATCCTAATGGCCCGATTACTGTGACACCTGAGCTTAGTGCGGACAAAGATACAGCAACTTACAAAATTGGTATCGATCCAACTAAGATAGCAGAATCTACTATCCTGACTTATAAGGATAATGATGGTGCAGATAAGACCGTTACATTAAAGAAAGGTTTGAACTTTAAAAATGGTACTATGACGACTGCTACAACTGCTGCAGATGGGGTAGTAACTGTTGATATTAATGATGATACAAAGGCTAAGATCAATAACGCTGCAACGAATAAGCTAGATAATCTTACACCGGAAGGCGAACAGAAGGTTAAGACCTTGGCAACATGGAATGTCGCTACTGCTGCTGATGGCGGAACTCATTCTGGTGACTCCACAAGTACTGTAACAGGTTCTGATACAGTGACTTTTAAAGCAGGTAATAACCTAAATGTAAATCAAACTGGTAGAGATATTACATTCTCCTTAAATAAAGAGATCTCTGATATGACTAGTTTAGGTCTTACAAATCCGGATGGTGCAAAGGCAACTATTAAGACTGGAAAAGGTGATGCTCATGTAGGTGAAACAGACCAAGCGGATCGCATTGTTTATACTAATGCAGCTGGTACTGAAGAACAGGTAGCAACATTAAAAGACGGTTTGCAATTTGGTGGCGATAATAATCCTAAAGTTATTAATAAGACATTGAATCAGAAGCTAGAAGTTGTTGGCGGTGCTGATGCAGCGAAACTGTCCGATAACAATATTGGTGTTAATACGAAAGATGGTAAGTTGCACGTGCAATTGTCTAAAGAATTGAATGACTTGACTAGCGCTCAATTCAAAAATGGTAATGCCGTGTCCACAATTAATGGTGCAGGCACAACTGTGACAGACGGTACGAACACAACACAGTATGGTCCTAAAGGCATGACCATTAATCCTGGTGCAAATGAAATATCTCTTACCGATGAAGGCTTAAACAATGGTGGTAAAGTCATCTCCAATGTAGCGAGCGGCGGTGATGTTGATACTAATGCGGCGAACATTGGTGATGTGAAGAAAGCAGCTGCAGCATCTAAAACGACAGTATCTGTTAATAAGAAAGATACAGAAACACCAAATTTGGTACTAGAAGCAACTGTAGATCCTACTGATGGTCATACGAATTACGATATCAAGTTGGCAAATAAAGTTAACTTAGGTAATGGTAATATTGTTCTTGATGGAACTGATGGTAGCATCAAGGCTAAAGGTAATATTACATCCGAAGGCACTGTAGAAGGCAAAGATCTTAAAGCGGGCGATGTAACGGTTAACAAGGACAATAAAGGTACTGTGAACGGTTTATCCAATAAGACCTGGACTCGTGGACAGGCTCCTGTGAGCGGTCAAGCAGCGACAGAAGACCAAATCCAAGCGGTAGATACTCGTGTAATGGCCGTAGAAGATAAGGTAGCGGACTTCGGCTGGATGGCGAAGAGCAGTGCTACAGGCACAGGTCAAGCAACAGGCAATAACGCAGCGACTAAGGTTGGTGATAAAACGGAAGTAGAATTCCGTGCCGGTGACAACCTCACTATTGATCAAACAGGCACTACTTTCACGTATTCCTTGAATAAAAATATGACAGGCCTTGAAAGTGTATCCGTAGGCGATGTAGCAAATGATAAACCGGGCGTTGTATTGAATGGTGCTGACGGCACTATGGGCGTACGCGGTAAAGATGGTGCAAATGCATCTATTACAGCGGCTAAAGGTGCTGACGGTTTGATAAGTAGAGGTACTGGTAAAGATCGTATCGTTTATGAAACGAAAGACGCTAACGGCAATCCTGTTAAAGAAACCGTAGCAACAATGAACGACGGCTTGCATTTCGCTGGTGATAACGGAAATACAGTTATCGATAAGACCTTGAATGAAAAACTTGAAATCGTTGGTGGTGCTGATGCAGCAAAATTGTCCGATAACAATATCGGTGTTAATGCAAAAGACGGTAAGTTACAAGTACAATTAGCTAAAGATTTGAATGGTTTGTCTAGTGTGGAAGTGAAGGACGATAATGGTGCATCTACTGTTATGAAAGGTGATACTATTAAGAGCAAAGATGCAGCAGGAAATACTTCTGTTGTAAATGGCTCTGGCGTGACTATCACACCTGCTAATCCGCAAAATCCAAATGCTGGTACAGTGTCTTTAACTACTGAAGGCTTGAATAATGGCAACAATCAAATCAAGGGTGTTGCAGCTGGTACAGCAGATACAGATGCGGTTAACCTTGGTCAATTGAAAAAATCTAATGCTCAACTTGCTAATGCAATTGCTAATGTTGAATCCGAAACACAACGAGTAGGCGCTCATGCGGCGGCTATGTCAGCGTTGAAACCAATTCAATATGATCCATTAGAACCAACTCAAGTGATGGCTGGATATGGTAACTATCGTGGTAAGAGTGCAGCAGCATTAGGGCTTGCTCATTATACTAATGAAGATACAATGTTCAACGTGGGTGTTTCCGTAGGTGGACGTCATAATATGATCAATGCCGGTTATACTCATAAGTTTGGTAATAGCGATGCTAAAAAAGCTGTACCAGAACGCTACAAAGGCGGTCCAATCAGCTCCATTTATGTGATGCAAGATGAAATGACCTCTTTGAAACAAGAGAATAGCAGACAGAAGGAAGTATTGGATAAACAACAAGCTGAAATCGAATCGTTGAAAGCTATGGTTAATAGTTTACTAGCAACTAAAGGTTAATAACTAAATATAGTAATTAAAATGATGATTTCGCTATAGCATTCTTGTAGTGTTATCCGATGTCGTA